>VTLG01009229.1_pt1 | contig 72231 bp, 93 predicted proteins | sample 4694571 | NCBI WGS metagenome assembly VTLG01 (sample SAMN12604809, study PRJNA352737) | marine metagenome | biome: ENVO:00000447; feature: ENVO:00000209|ENVO:00000569|ENVO:01000036; material: ENVO:00002151; isolation source: viral sequences binned using virsorter ...
GTGGCTTCTCACGCAATCTGGATGGTGGGGTTGATGAGGCAATTGTCGGATTCATAACCGACGCATTCGTAGCCTATGGGGAGGACCCAGACAAGTGGGATGTGAGGTTCAAAGCAACCGTCGCCCGCGAGGAACTGTTTTCTGCGTTAGAATCAGGGCTTTGGCTACGAGAAGATTACGGAGTCTCAATCGGGGGAACCGGAATCCCCTCAGAAACTATCGAGGGAGAGGAAGGAGAGTTCTACTTTGCCTTCGATACTGATTTCACATTCGACCATTTGGCTATAGTTCACAATCCTGCTTACGAAAGAGCAAAGATAGAGACTGTAGAGAGGATAGAAATTGAATCAACCGACGAGTTTAAGTATCAGCCGACTCCTGCTCAGGACAATAGCGAGGAATCGAGTATGAGCGAAACCGAAGATAACACAATTGAGACGGCATCGAATGATGACGAAATTGAGTCGCTGAAAGCCGAGAAGATACTTCTTGAGGCTACCATTGCTGAGTTTAAGGCGGCAGAGGAAGCAATCAAGGAGCAAACAAGGATGGACCTTGTGGATTCGGCCAGCGAACTTGGCATGAAGGGACATGAGGATTTGTCCACAGACACCCTAAAGGGTCTTATCTCCTCATGGGAAGAGGCACACCCAGAGCAGGACGAGGTTGTAATGCAACCTGTTGAGGCTAAGATTGAGGACCTTGGAAACCCAGAAACCCCAGAGCAGGACGAGGCAATCGTCGCAAATTGGCTGAACAAGTCTAAGATGGAGACACCTGAGACAGTTTATGCTAAGGCTTACAACACATGGGTTTCAGCATGGAATGGCACTCTAAGTGGTGGCGAGGACAGGTTCCGCGCTTCAACTTACGAACAACTAAGAGGTGACAACTGATGGCTACAAACTACGATGGACCACGCACACACACTCTATCAGCAGGAACAATCGCTGGACAGGGTATGTTGCTAACTAACAACAGCACAAACAACAACTTGAAGGCTACAGCCGCAAAGACCGATTTGGTCAAGGCTGTTTCAGCAGAAGAGAGCCAGCGAGACCAAGACGGTCTCGTAGCGGCTGGAACTGTTTCAGCCTACGCACCGGGTAAGGTTTTGATGGTTGCTTCCAAAGCATCTGCAACCTACACCTACGGAGCCTTCGTCTATAACAACGGCGACGGCTACTCCACAGCCTCCAGCGCATCCAGCGCAACAGTAGTTGGTGTATATGTCGGAAACGGCGTCACAACGGGGTCAGCAGACGGGGACCTAATTCCTGTCGGGACATGGTGTTGCGCTACCGCTTGAGGGAGATGATTAAGATGGCAGGAAAAACACTAGACGAGATACTGAATGTCGAGGCGGCAGCAGGGCCTTTTGGACCTAGCGACGCTGTCCTTGAGCAAACACTAAGAGACTTCATTCAACTACAGTCCACCCTTATTGCGGTAGGAACAAAGGTTGTGGGAGTGAGAACCGTTGATTGGCTATCATTCAAGTGGTTCACAGGGGCCGAGGGTTCCTTTACCTACCCAATAGACGACAACGCTGTCGTGGACCCCACCAAGATTGGGACTCTGTCCTACACGGTGGAACTACGAAAGGGTCAGGGCAGGTGCATTTTCCTTGACACAACTCGCCTACGCGGTGAGTCGTTCGAGACAATGGACCGCCAGCAGATGGCAATTATCCGCAACAGGGCTGACACCATTGACGACCTAATCCTAGAGAAGGTCGTAGGTGGCGCAAACCAGACTCTGGCAGTTGCTTCCGGTAAGGAGTGGGACACCACAGCCGCAGATGCTGAGACTGACATTCTGAGTGCAATGGACAAGATTTTCGCTAACGGACGAGTTAGCGGCAACGAGCCTCTAGCACTCATAGTCCACGCAAAACACCGCAGCACACTACTCAACACCCAACTATACGGAAACTTCGTAGAGTCGCTTGAGGACCACTTGGGCCGCATCGCCAGCCTGACGATTTACTACAGTCGTAGCACTCGTCTCGCTGACCTAGCAGTTCTCATGGTCCCCGGAGCAGAGACAGCAGAGTTCTTCCAATACAACGGACCCGGATTCCAAGAGACAGAATTGACTCGAATCGCGGGCGTCGGTTGGGATTGGCTACTAACCGGCTACATGGGTTGCGTAATCCATGAGATGCAGGATGGAGCAACGGCTGGTCAGGGTAAGAACAACCGCATTTGCACGATTACCAACACAGCCGCGTAAGCGTGAGTGTTGAAAATCGAGGCAGGTGAATGGTTATGGCTGACGATTGGGCAGACTTCATGTGTCGCTATGCCTCACAGAAGTTAGGTCGTGACCTTTCTTCTGCCGAGGCTAGCGTTGCTGCTCGCTTTACGAGCAGAGCCGCTTGTGCAACATGGGTAGTCGAAGGTTGTCCTGTCCCAAAGGCTGAAAAACCAGCCAAGCCTAAGAAGAGTGTGAGGAAAGGTGGCGAGAGTAAGCAAAGCAGGGCTAGCGAGTAAGTTGAGGAAGGCGAAAATACCTATCCCTTCTGACGCTACCGTTAGTGATTTGGAATACCGGCTTAAGCATTGGCTATCCCCTAACGGCTTTCTAGTCAGAAAGTTCAGACATAGCGACGCAGGACCAACAAGATACCTAGACTATGGGGTCAATTATTGGATTCCAGACAGCGTTTTCGCTAAAGAAGTCCTAGAGAGTAAGAAGGTTTTCTGTCTCGGCAGAGAAACAACAGTCCCCAACTCTGCTACATTCCTTGATGTTCCTGAAAGTTATGGGGAGGAGGAGTGAAATGGCTGTCACAAACGCACAAATAAGAGACCTTCTCAACAGACCTAGAGGTCTGAATGATGGAACAATTACTGAATATATCACAATTCGAACCAACGAGATTACAAAGAGCGCGAGAAGCGCAACCCTATATGCACCAGCAGATGCAGCAGTTACAGATGCTCTCAAAGACGATGCGGTTAAGTATCTAGTAGCGTGTGATTGCCTCCGAGTCCTTATTGACACCGTTCCGTCGTATGTGCCTGAAAACGAGTTCAGACAACAGGATATTCGTTTCAGGGCGCAACTAAACGACATGAGGAAACAAGCCGACAAGTTAGTTAAGGCCATTACTGAAAAGGGTGGAACTGCTTTCGCTACCGACCAAACGGTGACGAGGCAGGAGACCACCTGATATGGCTGAAAAGACATGGACAGGCTCTGGTAGCGCAAATGTTTCCGGTAGTTGGTCTCCTAGTGGAGTCCCCGGTTCAGGAGATGACTGCGTATTCAATAGCGGAACAGGTGGGAACTGTTCTTTCGACCTAACTTCTGTGAAGTCAATACAGTTGAAACAAGGAACTACCTATGCTGTCACTTTGATGAACGATGTTTCTGATTTAGATTACTTCCTCTTTGGAGGAAATATGGAGGTCAATAACTCTGGGACAGATGTATCGTTTAGTGGGACACCAGCAAACAATGACTCGTTTGTTCACTTTACCTCAGATGCGAAATATGTTAGTGGGAACACCACTAGGGACAAATTGAAGTTTAGACTAACTAATGGAGGAACCCCATATCACAAGTTCTTTGGGGGTTCATATCCTCATTTGGAGTTAGTTTCAGGTAATTTCACACCACAAACTCAGGCCAACAGCACAGGAAACATCGCCCTCTACTCACTAACTGTTGTGAATGGAGCAAACATGACTCCTTCGACAGGTAGGGCTGCTGGAGATAGAGATGTTGTGTTCGAAGTTGAAACAACCGGACTGACATTAGGACACAACTCGTTTGATGGGGGAGATGCTAAGTGGATATTCCAAGCACATGGTAGCGGTGTTAAGTTTCCTGTTTCAGGAACATACAACACCTATGGTAATAGTTGGTTCACCTCCTCTTTCAGGTCTGTTGAGATTTCCTGCGCTGCTAGCGGTAATGGTTCTTGGATGACACTTCCTCAGGGTAGCATACTAGAAGTTGAAGAACTCAAGATTAACTCTGGTGCTGCTCTCGTAGGAATTAGTGACGCTAGCGTGATGTGTCCACAACCAGACATTCGTGGAACTTGGTCATTTACCGAAATATCCCCCGGTTGGTTTCTACATAGAGAGGGGTCTCTTGTTGTCGGCTTACCTCATGGTGGGACAGGCCGCACAGACATAGGAACTGCTGGGCAGGTGCTAAAGGTCAATTCTGGGGCAAACGCTTTAGAATGGGGAGATGCTGGCAGTAGTAGTAGCACCGGAGGGAACGGACTAATTGACTTGGGACCTATAGTTGTTACAGGAAATTACGCTACTATTCAATTTGGGAATCTCATAGTGTGAGGGGGTATAATGTTGAGTTTGGAAGAAGCAGAAAAGATTGAAGCCTCCATAATTGAGACAATCAACGAGAGAGCAACGGAACTTCGCCAACTGATTATCACAATAGGCTCAATAATAGCAATCCTGATGCCAGCAGTTGAGATGGTTGGTATTCTAGACCTTACTCCTTACGGTAAAGGCGACGACGAGTGGGTAGGAGACGAAGATTGGGAGTGGGGAGACGATTTTGAGTGTGGAGATGGAAGCACTATCCAAGCATCTTTGGTAAATGACGGCTACAGGAACTGTCGTGATGGTTCAGATGAACCCGAAGAGGAATATGAGGAACTTGACGATGAAAATAATACCGTCATATTACCCAATCAAGGATGCACAGATTATGGCGCACTAAACTACGATGAAGAGGCAGAAGAGGATGACGGCTCTTGTGAATACGGTGGCGACGAACCCATCCCCGGATGCACAGATGAGAACGCAACCAATTACAACTCTGGTGCAGAAGAAGATGATGGTTCCTGTGAGTATGGGGATGAAAATGAAATCCCCGAAGATTGCTACCCCGATATGTGGGATGCGTATTATGACTACGACAACGAAACCGAAAACATGACTCTGATATGGGATGCAGACCTCACTTGTGACGATGCACCATACAACCTTACAGTAATATGGACTTTCTACCACAACACCACTAACGAAACGGGTGAGTGGGCTGAGATTCAGGAGTCTTTGACCTACGAAACCTACCATCAGGATTGGGATTATGTGAATCTCACAATCTCAGGGGTTCCTGCTGGTCGCTACGATATTTTCTCTACATTTGGATTCAATGATGAATACAGTCGAGGGACTGATTGGTTCGGTGTGGTGATTGAGTAATGGAAGATGAAGATGAGTATGGCGTCTGTCTTGATGCACCACCCGCTATGTTGTGGGTGTTGTCCAAGATAGGGGTTTTAGTGTAGTTGAGTGGTGTGAATGTGGGAATACAGAATTAGAGTCCTTCGTATCTTAGATGGCGACACGATAGATGCCGCAGTTGATTTGGGTTTTTTCACTCACCGCAATATCCGCATTCGTCTATATGGGATTAACACTCCAGAGACAAGAACCCGCGACAAGGAAGAGAAGGTTAGAGGGTTTGCTTCGAAGGCCCGACTAGAAGAACTTCTAGATTCAGCAGATGAGGTCATCATTAAATCTCATGGGATAGGTAAGTTTGGGCGTTGTTTGGGACAACTTTTCATAGACCGGAACGGTGAAAGGTTGGACATAGCAAAGACACTCATAGCCGAAGGCTTAGGAGTGGAGTATTATGGAGGGAAGAGATAGTGGCATTAACACCAAACAAGAACCTCATACATGATACTGAGACAAATAGGGTTAGCGTCACCCCAGATGCTGCTCAGGTAATGAAAGATACTACCGGAGGTTATGTATTCTATGGAGACGGTGTTGTTGCTGGTGGGGTCTCCATTGACACCAGACCTGTTAAGTCAGTAACATCTACTACCTACACTCTAGTCAGAACAGATGAAGGGAGAGTTATTCACGCCAATAATGGCAGCACAGTCACAATTACTGTTCCTAACAACAGCAGCGTTGCTTTCCATGTGAGCAAAACAGAGATAGCGTTTGTGAATCTGGGCTCAGGTAGCCTTGTTTTCTCAGGTGCTGCTGGTGTAACAATTAACACTAACACCATAGGACAGTATGAAAGTGGAAGGCTAATCAAAACGGGAACCAACACATGGATTGTAGCAGTTGCTAGTGCTTCTGGTGGCCCTACGGGTCCTGCCGGACCTCCGGGACCAACAGGTCCTACAGGTTCTGATGGGGCGGCGGGGTCTGCTGGACCAACAGGCCCTGCTGGACCTACAGGAGGAGCAGGTCCTACGGGACCAACAGGGCCAACAGGGGCTCAAGGAGCAATTGGGCTTAACTACACTTGGGACACAGCAATTGACGGTAGTATATCTGCTGGAGAGGTAGCATATAACCACGCTACACCAGCAAATGCTACTGAAATTGACATTCACAGAACAGGACCAGATAGTGAATCGCGTGGCTCATTCATTGATACATGGGATGATTCCACATCAACAAAGAAAGGACAAGTTTGGCTCACTAAGAGGGGAACTGAGATAACCCATGTTTTCACAATTGATAGCCTCTCGACAGCAGGTAGCGTCACTACCCTAACGGGAACAATAACGAATACAGGGACTGCTTTCTCCTCAGGAGACACCATTGATGTTCAGTTCATACGAACAGGAGACAAGGGCAATACAGGTGTGGCTGGACCACAGGGAGAAGATGGAGATGACGGACCAGCAGGTCCACCCGGTTCTACAGGTCCCTCCGGTCCTACCGGCTCTACAGGAAGTCAGGGTCCGGCAGGACCCACAGGCTCCGCCGGTCCTACAGGACCCGGAGGTCCAACAGGACCTGCTGGGTCAGCAGGACCAACAGGACCAACAGGTAAGATTTCTGGTTTGCCTTACGCATACGATGATAGCACATCCATATTCTCAAATGCTACAGAAGGAAATGGTCTCATCCGTTTCGATAATGCTTCTTTGGCTTCTATCACATATCTCTACATAGGAAATACAGACGCAGATGGCAACAATCAGAATAGTTGGCTTACTGATTGGGATGATTCTACTGCAACCACCAAGGGATATGTGACTATTCAGAGTAGTGGTAAGGTTCTAATGTTCTCTCTAACAGCGAGGACTGCTTACTCTGGTTGGACAAGATTCACTATTGATTACGAAGGCAATGTTTCTAGCAATTTCACAGATGGTGATGTAGTAGCCATCCACTTCTCTAGAACAGGAGACGATGGTGCAACAGGCCCAGCAGGACCCACAGGTCCTACCGGACCGGGAGGAGCCACAGGACCAACAGGGCCTACCGGCCCTAGTGGTCCTACAGGCCCTAGTGGACCTACAGGGCCTGATGGAGATGACGGTTCTGCCGGTCCAGCAGGTCCAGCAGGACCTACAGGGTCGGCGGGTCCTCCGGGTCCGGGAGGCCCAACGGGACCAGCAGGTCCCACAGGTTCCTCAGGGCCTACAGGCCCTAGTGGACCTACAGGCCCAACAGGTGTATTCGGTGGTGCTTCATTCAGATATGAAACAGAGTTGGCTGACACAAGCGATTCAGACCCCGGTGCTGGAAAGTTCAAGTTCAATAATGCCACACAGAAAGACTCAACCAAGTTGTTCATTGATGACTCAGACAAGGATGGCTCAGATATTCAAGCATTCTTGAGAACAATTGACGACTCAACATCTACAGTCAAAGGACACATCAAGGTGACTAAGTGGGATGATTCCACCAAGTTCCTACTCTATCAGATAAGCGCACTAACGGAAGATAGTGGGTATTTCGATGTGACAGTATCAAACATAGATTCTTCGGCTAGTTCCCCATTTTCTGATGAAGATGAGGTAGCACTAACATTCAACAGGACGGGAGATATTGGTTCTACAGGACCCACAGGTCCAGCAGGACCTACGGGACCAACAGGACCGGGTGGTTCTCAAGGTTCCGCAGGACCTACCGGCCCAACCGGACCACCGGGAGCAGATGGGCCTGATGGACCTCCCGGCTCATCAGGTTCCGCAGGACCCACAGGACCTACAGGCCCTCAAGGTGCTGCTGGACCCACAGGACCTGCCGGTCCTACAGGTAGTGCTGGTCCTACCGGACCTGCTGGCCCTGCTGGTAGTGATGGTAGCGATGGAAGCGATGGGGCAACAGGACCTACAGGTCCTTCTGGTCCTACCGGACCAGCAGGTGTGTTTGGTGGTGCTTCATTCAAATACGACTTTAGCACTACTACAACTAAAGCAGACCCCGGAGCAGGTAAAGTAAGGATAGATAATGCTACTCAGAACGCCTCAACGGGTATCTACATTGATGATAGCGACCTAGATGGAACTGATATTCAGGCATTCCTTAGAACTATTGATGATTCGACCTCAACAATCAAGGGTCATGTGAAGATGACAAACCTTACAGATTCATCTCAATTCCTACTATGGACAATTTCTTCTCTCACAGAAGAAAGTGGCTACTTCGATATAACCGTGAGTGCTGTTGATTCATCTGCTACCTCCCCTTTCAGCGACGGAGAAGATGTATTCCTAACCTTCGCTAGAACGGGAGATGTTGGAGCAACAGGACCTAGTGGACCTAGTGGGCCTACAGGTCCAGCAGGACCTACAGGACCAGCAGGACCTACGGGTGCTGACTCAACTGTTGCAGGACCTCCGGGACCAACAGGTCCTTCTGGACCTACAGGACCTAGCGGCCCTACCGGACCTTCTGGGGCAGATGGAGATGATGGAGGAGCCGGACCTCCGGGACCAGCAGGTCCCACAGGTAGTGCTGGACCTCCCGGCCCTACCGGAGCAGCAGGACCAACAGGAAGTCAAGGTCCCTCAGGGCCTACAGGTCCCGGAGGCCCTCCGGGTCCTTCCGGTTCAGATGGAGGCACAGGACCAGCAGGTCCAACAGGACCTAGCGGTCCTACCGGACATAGAGGAGGGGGAAGAAACAACTTCTCAACAACAACTACTGACTCAGACCCCGGCACAGGAACTATCAGATTCAACCATGCTACTTTCGCATCTGTGACTAAAGTATTCATTGATGATAACGATGATTACGGTCAGGATATTCAGGCGTGGATTAGGACATGGGATGACTCAGATAGCACAATTGATGGAACACTTGTTATTCAAGAGGCAAGTGGTCTTGGGGGAGACCATGCAGTCTTCCAAGTGACGGGACTCACCGAGGCTACCGGCTACTTCAAGTTGGATGTGACTCCCATATCAAGTGCTGGTGGAAACCCACCATTTGATGACGGTTCAGAACTCACTATCCAATTTGTAAGAACAGGGGACAAAGGAACAACAGGTCCTACAGGTCCCACCGGACCTGCTGGTCCTACAGGCTCTGGGGGTTCAGCAGGACCTCCGGGTCCTACAGGTCCCGCCGGTCCTACAGGACCTGATGGGGACGATGGGTCAGCAGGTCCTCCGGGACCAACAGGACCGGGGGGTTCAGCCGGTCCTACAGGCCCTACAGGTCCTGCCGGACCTGCTGGTAGTGATGGAAGCGATGGCTCTGCCGGACCACCCGGACCCACAGGTAGTTCTGGTCCTACAGGTCCTACAGGCCCTGCTGGGCCTACAGGACCCACAGGCCCTCAAGGTTCAACAGGCACATCTGGTGATATGCCGGGTATTCAGTTGGACTTTTCAGCCTCAACAAGCGGAACTCCAAGTGCAGGTGAGTTCTATTTCAATCACGCAACAATAGGCTCAGTCACCAAAGTCGTTATTGACGATGACGACATAAACGGGGGCGATGTTAGGGGTTTCATAGCAACATGGGATGATGGGTCAGGCACGCTAGACGGTCATTTGTATGTAAGTTCCAAAGAGGGGTCAAGCAACGAGCGCGAGGTTTTCCAAATCACAGGTCTTAGCCAACCAACCGGATATTCCGAAGTGACCGTTTCAAACATCTATTCATCAGATAATGCTATAGACGCAGGTGATAGATGCGGCCTTCTATTCGTTAGAGCCGGAGATACCGGACCCACAGGCCCAAGTGGTCCTACAGGTCCCCAAGGAGGAACAGGCCCCACAGGACCTGCCGGACCTGCTGGTTCTGACGGAAGTGCTGGACCACCCGGACCTACAGGACCTACCGGACCTGCTGGTTCTGACGGGTCAGACGGTAGTGCTGGTCCAACAGGACCGACAGGACCGACAGGTCCTACCGGACCTTCGGGTCCAGCAGGTAGTGATGGTTCAGATGGTTCAGATGGTTCCACAGGACCACCCGGCCCAACAGGGGGGACAGGCCCCACAGGACCAACAGGAGCCGGAGGACCAACAGGACCCACAGGCCCTCAGGGGTCTTTTGGTGGTGCTACTTTCAAGTATGATTTTAGCACTACAACTACAAAGTCTGACCCCGGAGCAGGAAAGATTAGGTTAGACAACGCAACACAAAGCGGAGCAACCGGAATCTACATTGATGATTCTGATTTGGACGGAACTGATATTCAGTCCTTCTTACGCACAATAGACGATTCCACTTCGACCATTAAAGGCCATGTCAAGATTTCCAATCTAACTGACTCATCCCAATTTACTCTACATACCATATCCTCATTAACGGAGGAAAGCGGATATTTCGACATAACAGTCAGCACCGTAGATTCCTCTGCTTCTGCCCCATTTAGTGATGGGGAGGATGTAACAGTAACATTTGCACGAACAGGTGATAAGGGAGATACGGGCTCTACGGGACCGGGTGGACCTACAGGTCCAGCAGGGCCTACAGGTCCAGCAGGGCCTACAGGTCCTGCCGGAAGCGATGGAGACGATGGAAGCACAGGGCCTAGCGGTCCAACAGGTCCCCAAGGAGCAACGGGTCCGACAGGTCCAGCAGGACCAGCAGGTAGCGATGGCTCTGATGGAAGCACAGGACCTACCGGACCTACGGGTCCGACAGGTCCAGCAGGACCTACAGGACCTGCCGGTCCCACAGGACCTGATGGAGATGATGGAGATGATGGGTCAGCAGGACCTCCCGGTTCTACAGGACCCACAGGCCCCACAGGACCAAGTGGTGTTGCAGGTGCTATGAATGACTTAACCGATGTATCAATGGATATTACAAACTTCGTTGATGGTATTTTGATTCAACCGAACAGCGATGGTTCAGCACCAACGACAGGAACTCTAAGTAGTGCAACTGAGAACATTGGTATCGGAAAAAATGTATTCCAAGATTTAACAAGTGCTGATTACAATGTGGTTATTGGCCCCGATGCTGGAATGAATCTTACTTCCGGCGGCTACAATGTGTTGCTCGGTAGGGAAACAGGACAATATCTCACTACTACAACTAACACAGTAGCAGTAGGTGATAACGCCGGACGATTCAATACAGGCGGAAGTAATACCTTTGTTGGGACTAATGCTGGTAAAAGAGCAACAAGTGGTGCAACATCGAATAACACACTTATTGGATTGAGTGCAGGTGGTAGTAATACAGGTGGAAATAACACAGTTGTTGGTCATCAAGCACTTACTTTTGGTGCAGGTGCAACAGATACAGCAGTTATGGGCTATTATGCGGGACAAGACCTTACGGGAGTAGGAATGGTCGCAATAGGAAATAAAGCCGCACAACAAGCAACATCGGCTGGCTATGGCGTAATAATTGGTTATGAGGCTAATGATACAGGCATTCTTACAGGCTCAAGAAATGTCGGCATTGGAATGCAATCAATGAGAAATGCAACATCAGGCGCAGACAATGTAGGTGTCGGGCCTGAAACATTTGGAAGTGGAGTATTAACAGGAGAAAACAACATCGCTCTTGGTAAAACTGCACTAAAGAAAGCAACAGCCGCATATTACAATGTAGGAATTGGATATAACGCTCTAACAGAAACTCTAGATGGAGAAAAGAACATTGGAGTTGGTGGAAGTGCTTTAGCAGCAAACACAACAGGCGACAAAAACATCGCCATAGGCTATGAAGCAGGAGATAATATCACCACCGGTTCAAGCAATGTAGTTATTGGAAAGGCCGATGTAACGGCTGATGCAGACGACCAACTTTCCATATCATCAGGTGATGGTAGTCCTGTTTGGATTACAGGCGACTCAAATGGAAATGTCTCGCTTAACCAATTAGCAGATGTAGTAACAGTATCAACCAATACAACTCTTACACAGGCACAAAGCGGTTCGTATGTGTATTGGACAGCAGGAACTTGCACTTTACCAGCAGATGCAGCAGTAGGAACACAATTCACAGTATTCAATAACACAGGTGGTAGCGTCACAGTAGCATTAGGCTCAGGCGACCAAATGGCAGTCAATTGGGCTGCTAATGCTGCCGTAGCAGATAACGACGCGACCTCTTATATCTGTGTAGCCTACATAGGCGGAGCAAGCCATTGGGTTCAAGTGGGAGCATGAGTTTCATAGGCACAGTTGGGGTAGTGGCCCAACAAGGGAACCAAGCGGTCACTACCTATCCTGACCCACCTACTTCTATTGCTACCTCTTCTTCTGGGGACTACAATTACGCTATGTTGGTAGAGCCAACAAGGGCTGTATATCCCAACGCAGTCGTAGATAGCGATAGGTCACTAGATGGTTCTGAGTTTTCAAGAACGGGAGAAACTACTGCGACAGCAGCAGTAAATTGGGATGCTAGCGACTTCAATACTTGGGTGAACAATCAGGCTGGAGCAATACAGATTTACTGTGGTGGCTATATGAGAACATCTAGGTCCACAGTCAGCCCTGTCTGGTCCGGCCAGAATATGTTATCTAGTCTCAGTAATGGCTGTTCAATTGCGTTTAGCACAAATGGGACTTGGAAAACTGTTCAAGATTGCACAACCATGCCTTCTAGTGGATTAAACGAACAGGGATTCACTTCGGGTGAACAGATTACCTTCTCTTTCGGTGGTGGTAGAGGGGGTATTACCACACCTGCTGCTGGAGATACTATGGAATGGGAAATTAAGGTAATCAACGATACTTCTGACACCTATATTCTGAAAGTAGAGGTGGATTGGGTTTGACTCGGATAAGTGTCAATATCCCTGTGGGGACCTCTGGTGATTTCGAGATTTCCCATTATACCAATGAGACAACCGATAATTTGTGGCAGGTCTATCTACAGATGAAAAGTGAGTCTCATAATTCCCATACTGTTCTCCTCAAACAGGGCTGTAATATGCCTATCATGCAGGACTCCGAGGCTGAATACAACGAACACCAATGGTTGTGGGATAACGCAAAAGGAGATGTTCTGATAGGTGGTTTAGGTCTCGGTATGTGTCACCAACCCCTGATTGACAACCCAAATGTCACATCTGTGACAATAGTGGAACTTGAACAGGATGTAGTAGATTTGGTGTGGGAACATTGCACTAAGGATGGTAGTTTCACATTGGTTGTGGGTGACTTCGAGACATGGGAACCACCCGAAGGTAGTTCATTCGATACAGTATGGGGTGACAGTTGGATTTTTGATAACACACTATCTCTACCAGCATACAGAACTCTTATCACAGATAGATACTCCAGCCACACAGATAACATCGGTTTCTGGGGCGATTAGTAAGCGCAATGATTATAGGTGTATTGACCTAGCAATTAGTGTGCAAAAATACCCAGAGTGGTTAATGTGGCCCGGTTTTCTCTCAAAGGAAACCTGTGAAAATTGGATTGAGTTAGGACAAACTGCCCCAAAACAGGCAGCAACTACCTTTCGAACAGGAGAGGATGACGACGGAGAAAACGATGGTGCTAGAAAAACAGACATTCGATGGTTAGATTCACAACAACCGTTCACAGAAATACACGATGTATTCCTCAGACTCGCTATGGAAGCGAACCAACACTTTGGGGTGAGTATAACGAACCTACCTCCTATCCAATTTACAGAGTATGCAGAAGTAGGGCATCATTACGATTTCCACCATGATGTAGATTGGGGGAGACAGGATGGATTGCACAGGAAGATAAGTGTGGTTGCCCAACTTTCAGACCCGGATGAGTATGAGGGTGGTGAGTTCACCTTCAAACACATAGAGAATCCAGATAGAGAACTATTGAGACAACAGGGAACTATCATGGCTTTCCTACCATACCACGAACACGCTGTTTCACCAATAACTTCTGGGTCGAGAACTTCGTTAGTTGGTTGGTTAGAAGGCCCTCGCTTTAGGTGACAAGTAGCATAGGTTGATTTATCGCAACATCTTGTTACACCTGATGATATACCGTGAGTTCACTTGGGTCCTATTGGTTATGTTACTCGCTGGTGGTTCACATATCGAATCAATGGCTCCAGAAGGAGCAATTATTGACCCTACTTCGTGTTATCGAGTTGAGGGTAGCGTAATTGACAAGACTATTGAGGGTGGAGATGACGCTCAAGTGTTTGTGTTGTGGGTTATTGCTAATGGTAATACAGAACTTTCTGGTGGTTGGAGAGTTCATGTTAGCCAAAGCACATGGGAAAACGCAGAAATCGGAGAACAGTTCGAAAGGTTCACTTGTGACCTTCTAGTGTGGTCTGATTGGTTGCTTGGAGTAGATAACTTGATAGGGACGGGTGTTCTGACCCCCATTGGGTGAGAGAGTGCGAGTAGCCAAAGTCGTCTATCGGCCACCAGAGAAGTGTTATACCAACATACTTCTAGAGGAGACAAAACATGGGTATAAACTGTTTCGACATGGTTCTGATAAGGCATTTACGGTTATTCCTCACTCATCCGTTGTGAAAATTGAGTATGGAGGTGAATGATTGGAAATAATGGGTGTTGAGTTAGAGGCTTGGTTGGCTCTCGCTGTAGCAATAAGCGCATTAGCCCTTTGGGGTATGAAAAGATACCAAAAGGTCATGGCTGACGGAGAGGTTTCTCTGTCTGAGGTTATTGAGACTGTTGAAGAAGCAGAACCGTTGATTGACGATGTTGTCGAGAAAACAGAAGAGGTTGTCCGTCTAAAGAAAGACGGAACTCCTGATAAGCGTTTCAAGAACGGTAAGTGATGAAGTGAGAGACTCAGAAAGGCTCTACGACATACAACTGAGGTTGCATCGCTTGTCTAAGAGGGTCAAGAAGATTGAAAAATCGCTCAACACCGTCTTATATCTGATAGCGACAGGTTTATTCTCATTGATAGTGTTTTACGGAGTGGAGATTTATGGCATTTTATTGTAGTTCATCTGATGTAGGGGTCCGTTTGGGCCTAGATAGCGCACAGAGAGATAGGGCTGGCTCTCGACTCACCATTGCGATTAGAAGGGCTTCAATTGACATAGACCAAATGTTCAGAGACTATGGTAGAGACGCTCCTAGCAAAGCAACTGTTGAGAACACTCTCAATGGAGCCATAACAGCAGGAGCAACTACAGTCATTCTAACAGATGGTAGCAGTTTCTCTTCCTCAGGCAATGGAAATGTTGATGGAGATTCCTTCGCATGGACAGGTAAGTCCACCAATAACCTAACAGGAGTCACAGGTATTTCTGCTGACCACGCCTCTGGTGTGACAGTTCAGGAAGGAGAGTTGGCTCATGTTCTACGCGAAGTTTGTGCAGATTTGGCTGCTTCATATCACCTAGAGGATGAGTCTGTCTTTGCGGCAGGTAATCTATCCGATGGTGGGCTTAGAGGAAATACTCTCCGAGAGCGCGGGACAGAGAACCTACTCAGACTAGCGCATCTTGGGAGTGTGGATTGATGGTTAAGCAGGAATACAACTCAAACAGAACCGGGTCTGAGTTCGAGATAGAATGGAATGATAGAGGTCTAGTGAAAGCACTCAATGATTTAGTAGATGATGGAGAATTAGCCCTAAGACAATTCTTGGTCTCTTATATCAAACAACACCAGATGCCTATAGTTGAATCAACATTGAAGAGAAAGGCTGGTCCGTTGTGGAATAGGGTAGTCCCACCACACCCATTCATGCCCTCAAGCAGGGTTTCTAAGAACATCTATAAGCGTGTTTGGGAGTCTATGATGGTTGATGACGATGGACATACCGTTAGGGCTGGTTCTGCTCCTTTCGATGAGGGCGGTGTAAAGGGCTCTAGGGGTGGGTATCTAGCGGCTATAGTTGCTAGTGGTATGAGAGCGTTCAAATATCCTGATAATCTCCCCGGTTATGTGAGGTCATCGGTGAAGAACTTCGTCAATACAGGCGATAATTGGGGTCTATCATATCCACTCAAGAAGAAGGGAACACATCCCGGATTTAAGGGAAACAAAAGATTCGACTATGTTGCTTGGATGGTGAAGGACATAAAGGTTAATTTCAGAGAAGAAGCCAAACAGTTCACCAAGAGATATGCTGTGCTAAAGGGATTCATGGCAGAGGGGGCTTACTGATGGCTATAGCAGATAGGACTCACTTCTGGACCTCTAGGCTCAATGGTAATAATCCTGCAAGCCCCAATGGAGACAATAACGCTGCTTGGACAAGGTCTGGTTCTGCTGCTGATGGTGCTGTTGTTGGTGATAATTGGAGGATTGTCAGCACTAACGGTGGTCAGACTTGGTCTGTGTCTAGCGATACCTCATGCACATTGGTTGCTGCTTTCAAGTTCAACACTCCCCCAAATGATACTGAGTCCATAATGTCCATTGATAACGGAACCCATAGGGTTGATGTGTTATCGAAGGGTGGGGTAGCACAACTAAGTCTAGTTGGTTCCTCAACTCAAACAACTCATGATTTGGACCTTGGGGCAACTACTCAAGATGCTGTTCCTATCCTTCTGAGGCTAACCTTGGCTGCATCTGGGGCTGCTAGGCTGTATATGCGTGAAATCATCGAAGATGACGATGCGAATACACACTATTTAAGCGTCACAGGAGCCTCATCAACTGCTTCCGGCATCAAATGGGGTAATATCACAGGCTCAGTTGATTGGTATTCCGTGTATGCTACCACTCATGGGGCGTTTTCCCCTGATGAGATGGCTATTTCCGACTTCGAAACTACCTCATTCATACGAACAGGGTTGAATGTTGTAGAAGTGTTGCGCTCCTCCAAGAGACTCTATCTAAAGAGCCATGTCACATCGGCTTCTATCCACTATGGTTATGATGTTTCATCTGGTATGATGGGTAGGCAGAGACCACCCGTCATCCATGTCCTTCTAGAGAAACTAGATTCCCCCCAATTCATGGCTTTATCAGGTAGTAGAACAGAACAGCAATATGTTGTGACTCTCTATATCACAACTAGAGGAACTGACTACAGGAACGCTTATCGTCAAGGTATAGCCATATTGGGTGAGTGTTTCGATGAACTCTACACAAATACAGGGTTATCAGGTGGAATTGACAGTTTGGAGGGTTATACTGTGAGCCTAGACACCAAAACTGACGACGATGAGGTCATTTGTGTGCATACACTCACCCTCAACTATATGAAGAAAGTCAATATGACTAGGCGTGAGGCATAGGGAACCTTTATCAATCAATGAGCCTGTGGTCATAACAAGAGAGGCTTGCCGATGACATTCGCAAACAGATATGTGCAAATCGAAAAGGAAGCCACATTTGACACAGCACCAAGCAGCACAATAGGACCTGCCTATGGTGAGTGCGACGATGAGGGTTTTCAAGAGAACTTCGATAACTTAACCAGAAATGATATGAACAGATATGGGGCCGCAAAGTCCCTAGATAGTAAGCACTATGCAGAAGGTTCCTTCTCTATGGCTGCACAACCAGATTACTTCACCATGAAGGCTCTACACGGCCTTTATGGGACTCACACACCCGGTGGCACTCCCGGCACAGGCGATACCCTAACTGAGGGGGGAACTCTTCCTTCTTACACCTTCCGAATTGGAAGGGAAGAGAAGTCATACACCTACTCAGGACAAGTAATTGAGTCAGTAGCCGTATCTGCAAACATAGGTGAGTATGCTATGATGAGTTTCTCAACTACAGGAGCAGCAGGTTCAAACGCAGTAGCCTCTCTGCTAACACCTGCCTATGACTACACAGGCGATGCAGCACACTTCGCTGCTTGTTATGTCAATTTCGAGGATGTAGCAGAGACCGGAGAGTATTCCAAGTTGGTTCAGAGCATTGATTTCGAGATAAAGACCAACAGAGACCTAGACAACTCCTACGGACTAGGTTCTTCCACCTGTATTCGCGCTCCTCCAGAGCAGAGGAGAGAGATAACAGGGACTATCACCTTCCATAAGGCAGTTCTAGCGGCTGATGTTGCAGATACAGAGCCAACATGGAATGAGTTGGCTGCTGGTTTGACTCAAGATGGAGCCGCCGCCACTCCAGCACTCTCTGTGCTACTGTATGTGGGGACAGCAGACTTCATTAGATTCGATTTTACCAAGGTTGTCTATGACGCACCAAGCACCAATGTGTCTGGTAGAGACAGCCAAACCATGACTGTTGGGTTCACCGCCCTCTATGATGCGGGCGAGGCTTGCATGAGCAAAATTACCTTCAACAGTAGTTCCACCAAGTTTGCTGGTGGTGGCGCAGTAGATTTAGATGGCGCATGAGATTAGTTTAGTTTAGTAGTGAAAGTGTTGTGAAAGTGGAATGCCAATTTTGAAGAAAGAGATAGAATTAGACGATGGCCGAAAGGTCTGGGTCAGACAAGCCTCAGGAATGGAACGGTTGAAGTTAGAGGGTCGCCAAGCCCGAATCTTCCGAAGTTTCAGACACTTTGGTCCTAACCCAGAAGAATGGACAGAAGAGCAACAGATGGAGTTTTCTGTTGCTATGGATGAAGCAGAAGCAGGACCTAACTCTCAGATTGCAGAATGGGTTCCAAACTGCCTCCTAGATGAGGATATTGACATAAACACACTCACAACTATAGAATTACACACCATACTGAGGTTTGTTCGGGGCGACGACCCTGATGGTGCTGTCCCTTTATTGACTTCCTAATTGTAGCCCCTGCCCTATGTTCCACATTCAAAGGTATTCTCCCGCACGAACTTCGGGAGAGGTATCTGGGGGAGGGGGGACAGCACGCTATGTCACTTGACTTATCCGTAGCGTCTGAGATGGCTGAGAGAATCAACGAACAGACAGAAAAGTCCAAGCGCAATAGAGATGGTAAGGGAGCAGTCGCTCGAAGAAACCAGCGAAGAGAAGAGCGCGGGTTGAGTGGCGCAGGGTTAGGCGAAGTGCTAAAGGACGCACTCCCCCTAGAAGAGGGTGATTAGACATGGCGCAACGCACAGGCTCGGCCCGTATCTTCTTCGAGGTTGTTGGTTCATTCCAAGCCGCTAGGCTTCTGAAAGATGCAGAAGCCACAGGCGTGGTGATGAAAGCAATCATGTTGGATGCTTTCGGTGGTGTAGCAGAGGCCATACAGAACACATTCGAGGGTATTGCTGACATTATACAGGAGCAGATGGAGGCTTTCTACGCATTCGAAGAGCAACTCATACAAGTTCGAAAGTTCTACCAAGGGGACGAACAGGAAATCAAAACCTACACAGAAGCATCTAAGAAACTAGGTGAAACATTCGCATTTAGTGGGGCAGAAGCCCTCAAAGCAGCAGCACAAATGGCTCAGATGAAAACAGTTCTAGGTGAATCACAGGCGGTTATTGCTGGAACAGAAATGGGTCTATTGTTCGCTGAAATTGGGAACATGGACACACAGATGGCTATGAAAAGGCTGACTAGCCTGATGCAACAGACTCATTTCGCTCTAGGAGGTATGACTCAGGCTCAATACGAGCAATTGGATGCAGAGACTCAAGCGAATGTGGTTAGGTCCAACACTATTCGAGTTCTAGACCAACTTAACACCATTGAGAACTCTTCTGTAGCCACAATGGAGGATATGACCTTCGTTCTGAACCAATTCTCCTCACAGGGACACCTAGCGGGTGAAACTATGGGAGATATGGCGGCTTTAGCCGCTATGTTGCTAGAGGCTGGTGAAGAGGCTAGCAGAGCAGGAACAGGTCTCAGGATGATTTATTCTCGTCTGGGTAGGCAGGGAGGAGATGCGGCAGTAGCGATAGCAGAAGCAGTCCCTCACCTGACTGATACAGAAGTCTCAATGATGAGCCTGACAGAGGTTATCAACGAACTCGCTCCTTCATACGCCTTAATGACAGATATAGAGAAACAAAGACTGTCTCAGTCTATTGGTGGCTATCGTCACTATGTCAAGTTCCAGAAATTGATGGAAAACCACCTGCGTCTCAACCAACTCCAAGAGATGGCTTATACGGGCGTTTATTCTGCGATTAGTGAGTTCGAAAACAGACAGGTCTCCAATCTGTTTGTCATGGAGAGAGCAGAAGCAACTCTAGAGAATATGAGAGTTGAGGTAGGTGAGAATCTAGCACAAGCCTATGTTCGTGCTATGGGTCCACAATACACCTTCCTCAAGATGATGAGAAACTTGTCTGATGAGCAACATTGGACCAATAAGGAGTTGAAACTTGGTGTATTCCACATGGATAACATGGCAAAATCCGCCTTAGCGAATATCATGCACATGACCAACATGATGGAAGCGATGCGAGTTCCTCTTGATTTCGGTTTGGGGTTGCTGAACATTATCATCTCCATGAAAACTCTCGCTGTAGTAGCGAGGGCTACTGACCCAATGGCTGGTGTTAGGACTGAGGCTTTCGGTAGGATGATGAGAGCGAGGGAGCAGGAGATACAACTCAAACAGCAGAGCATCTCTCTAAATCAAGTAGAAGTCTCTCAGATTAAAGAGAATATGAGAGCCGAGATTAGTAGAAGCACTATGCTGGTCAATAGGCACAACATGGACCACACCGTCCACAGAACCAAAATGTCTTGGCACGCTGAGTTAATGGCGGCAGGTAAAGCATACCAAGCCAACCAGACACAAGCAAACATGGATAGACTAACTGCCTTGATGAATGAAGGCGCACTAACAACGATGAGTCTAGCCACGCTTGAGAGGGAAAAAGCACTCCACATGGAAACATACGCTCTATTCAAACTGAGGGCAGATGGGGCGGCAATCTATTGGAATCAAAGCATTAGTGCTAGGCAATCCCAACAGAAAGATATGGCTGCATATCTAAGTGCTGTAAAGAGCGAGGTGAATTACCTAGCGAAGGAGTATATGTTGTATGTAGAACTCAATAAAGAGACTCTAGAGAGACTAGCCCTCCGATTGGAAGAAGTCAATGTCAATATAGCAACAGCAGTTTCTCAGAAAGAGATTCTTCACCAAAAGAGAGCAGAACTTCTAGCAGACGGCAAAAGCACAGTAGCCATAGACAAGAAGATAGCAGCGAAGGAGAAAGAGATTCTGGCTATGGGTCAAGAGAGGGTGGCAATTGAGCAAACCGTCAGGGCTAGCGAACAAGCGAAACTCAGAAAGGATGCAGAAGCGGCATCATCGGCAAAGATGGGGGCCATTCTTTGGGCGGAGATTGGAACTAGAAAGGCACTTATTGGCGTTATGCAGAAAGGGATGAAAACGGCTGGAAGTCTCTTGGGGGTTTACATGATGTTCGCCGACACAGAAGAGGAGATGAGAGCCGCTATGATTGGTATGGGTGTTGCTTGGGTAACTGCGGCAGCGATGGCTAAGATTTACGAAACGGAGTTGGATATGATAGCCATTAAACAGGCTGTGGTGACAGGTGGTTTATCCCTCCTTGTTGGGGTTGTTGCTGGATTCCTTGCTTACAAAGCGGGAGACGCACTCTCCGACAGACTTGCTGGTGGTAGTTTCTCAGATGAAATGTCGAAGATTCACGACCTCAATTCTACTGTTCAGGACTTCTATGGAACTATGACTGACCTATCCTCTCTAGGAGAAGAGATGGTCTATCCAGAACTTGGTGATTGGACCTACAATCAGTTGAGAATGAGTGAGGAAGCGGCGAGAGAGGCGGCAGCAACAATAGGAGCCTCAATTGCGACTATAGATGATGCTCTGAATGACCCTAATGCAAACCTCTCTGAGTCAGAGGAACTATTCCTAGCGAATCAGAGGGCGTTCGCAGAAGAGAGATTGAAACAAGTTCAGACTATCATTGATTCTCATGAGATACTCGCTGGGTCATACGAGGACACAGCCGCTACTATAGCGGATGCTGCTGCCATGACGATTGTTGATATGGGTCCTACTGAGGAAGAGGCGAAATATGCCAGAATCTGGTCAGACGACCCAGAGGTTATTGCTAGATTTACTGCGTGGCAGAAAGGGTTTTACGAAGTTAGGGATTCTGCTGGGGGGGTTATTACCACCTTTGTTGAATTGGCAGATGCAGAGGCTTATGTGGCTGAACAAGCAGAAAAGAATGTGGACACCCTTGAGGACACCGCCATTGCTATGCGAAATGTAGCAGGAGGGATTCTTGAACCGTATGTAGAAGAGGTGTATGACACAATAGGTGCTGTCGGTGAACAAATGGAGCAACTAGAGAAGTTCTCGGATGCTAGAGAGGAGTTGTTTTTCGGACAGAAGAGCAATTGGTCAGGAGCCATCTATAGGAAGGTAATTCAGGGTGGGGTAGAGAGCCTTCTACACAGAGTGGACATTATGGTGACGAATAACTTTCACGGACTCACTATGGATGAGGCCGTTGATGAGATAGGAAACAGGATAGTTGGGCAACTAAGACTTAGCGGTGTTCCGGTAAGTGGCTACTCGACATAGAGGAGAAGGAGATGAGGGCAACAACCGATGAAAAACAATTCTGGTTATGTGGGTATTATGATGACTTTTCGTCATCCCGTTCGATTCCCGATGACCTAAACACGGCGAACGCTAGAGCCCATGACCACACCAAATCACATCATGGAAATCCCCTCAATGGGGAGGCAACAATAAATCCAAGATACCGATATTCCTACGCTGAAAGAGCGCAACCAACTGTGTTTCTAAGTGGAGACCCCCATCTTAGCAACCAACTGTTTGTTTCGGCATCTGATGGAACCCTTAGCAATGATGCAATCCATAAGTGGTTAGGCTACGACTCGATTAGGGCTAATGCTAGTAAGTGGGAGGGGAGGGCTCAACTACAATATCCAGACTCAAGGCGTGGTTCTAGGCAAAGATTCAATGGGGTTGCTGGTGACTCATACGAGGCTTTCACCAATGGTTCAGACACAAGAGGGACCTACTATGTTCCACTAGGGATTAACGACTCTACAGCAGGGAGGAGTGGTCTCTATGACCAAGAGGCAACAATTTCAGCAACAGCCATCAAACACACAGCAGGGATTCATCAAAGATTCGATTTGGATTTAGCAGGAACAACACCAGCAGACGATATTAGGAGTATTTCCCTAGCAGGGGTCTTGATGGGAGAGGAACAATCGAAGGTAGTATCAACAAAGGACACGGCACAGAAACATCTACGCCCGCTAACATCCCCATCTGGTATGCCTTTCTTGGTTCACAGAATCCACAAATCAACAACAGGGACTGAGAGAATAATGACCTATGATGGTCCTCTCAATTTCACAGGTAGGGGAGACACATTCAATTTGAGAATCGCTGTTCACAATTTCGGAAATTGGACAGGACAGTCATATTCGTTGAAGATAGGCTACAAATCCTCATCAGCATTCTCTAAATCAAACCAAGACTTCTCACCCACCACACACGCGGCAACTGTCAATTTCACTCTAGCCAATCTATCTCTATCTGGTGATATGGAAGTCAATAACCCATCTTTGTCAGGAAATGACGACCTATGGAAGGATATTGATGTTGTGTTCGATTTTTCAGAGAAGGAGTGGAAGGCGTATGTTGATGGTTATGCCTCCCCTTTCGCATCAGGAGACTTCAACGATACAGACCTAACTGAGTCAGACCTCTACGGGTGGTCTCTAGACATGACCTCAACGGGTTTGGGTTCAGAAGGATATGTGGGATGTATCACCTGTATTGACAGAGCAGCACTCTATATCCCACTCAATGATGCAGTTCAGAATAGCAACTACACCCCAATTGAGAGTATGAACTATTCTAGTGGTGTCAATCAACACTCTTCCATGACAATCAAGGTGTTGGATGATGATAACAACTTCGATTTAATACCCCTCATAGCATCAACGGGATTCTCAGAATGGTCTCTCATGATGTTTAGAGATTCTTTGGCAAGACCTATTTGGAGAGGACCGATAGTGAGTATCAACCACAAACAGAACGCCAGAACCCAAGTGCTAGAAACCACCATACAGGCAGAAAGCGTAACAGGCTCCTTAGACAGACAAATCCCCATTTGGGAAATAGGGCAAAACACTACTCTTTCTATGGAGCAACACCTATCTTTGAATACAGAAGTTGAGAAGAAAGCATTTGAGATAGCAGGAATGAACGAACTACTCAACATGGGTTTAGTGAAACTAAGAGTGAGCAATGGGACAATAGGACACAAGAACGCTACATTCACCAACGAAGATGAACAGAGAACTGTTCTTAATTCTGCTCACCCTATCCAGATGTATGTCAATGAAGATTCTAGCGGTCCAAACAGCGTTGAGTTTGAGTGGGAAGGAGGAAACTCACCTACATACAAACTATCAGAGATTGTATTCTGTCAGATTAGCGATGGCAAACTCATATTGGGAGTGAAGAGTGATTCTCTGATAGCAGCCACTAATTCTGTGACTGTGGCTGGAACAGGAGAAGCCAAGTTCGATACCAACCATACTGTAGCAGCAACCCCACTCACTAGAACTAAGCATAGCGATGCACCAGACGAGACACCAAGCCTAAAGTTGATTGAACTAGGAACAATAACTTCACCACCAACTATTGAACAGAAGAGAGTGACTCAACATGAGGTTCTGCACAGAGATTCCACTTCTAATGAGGCTTTGGTTAGGATGACCACATCAACAACCCACTCCTATGCTGTGGGAGACGAAGTGCAATTTGGAATGGTTATAGAGAATGCTGGTAGTGATAATGGGGATATTGACCACTCATTTTCACAACCATACACTTTCGATGGGGTGAAAGCGAGAATAGTTGGTGTTCCCAGCGCGTCTTACTTTGATATAATCGTGACCAATTTAGGAAGTTCAATTGCTAATTTGGATTATACCTTCGGAGGAAACAACGCGCTACCAATCCTAGATGTGACCAAGTATGGTTCTCCGGGAACTGATAGCAAACCTGCGGTATTCATTCAAGGATTGCTTTCGAATGCCACATTCATGTCCGTGAAAAACAGAGTAGTTCACGCTAGATGGATGAGGGACCTGAGTGAATCTCTGTGGTTCAAAAGCAAGTTTGGTGTTATAGCAAAGGATTGTTATTGGAGAGGGGGTCCTAACACCAGCACTAATAGCCCAATTCCAAGCAACTTTGCTAGCAACTACACCTCTTCTACATCCACAATGGTGGGTATCAGTAGTTTCACAACCAGCGATACTACTATTGCTTGTGATGACCCCGGTTTGTGGTATCACATGAAAGTTAGGGGTCGTCCGGGTATCATTGACCTCATAGACCCAGATACCAATGAACATAACACCTTGCTGGCAAGTGGGGTATCTAACCCAAGTTCTGTTGCTGTTTCGTATGTGAGTATCAATGGAGATGTTGGAACTACTGTAAATGGCATCAAATGGAAGAGAGGTTTCCAAATCACAAGCACCGCAGTTGAACTGTTCGATGTGGTAGCACACACAGGTTTCAAGGACACTAGACTCAATGGAGTCTTTCAAGTCACCAGCATAATCTCACAATCAGGGGGAGTGACAAAGTATGGGGCAACTAAGATTGCCAAGTTTGACAGTATGAGAGACTCCGCCAATTTGACTACAGAGTCGAATAGCACAGTAGGAGACCCAGATGGTATGTGGTCGTATATCGAAGGAAGCCGTATCAATACAACTCAACAGGAGGTTCTTAGAAGGAGGGGTTATCCTGTGACACCTTATCCTGCTACTAACCCTTACATTATCGCAGATGCTCCCACCACAACCAGCCAAACGGGTTTGGTTCACTATGGGACCTTCAATCTTACCGGATGTAAAGGACAGAGAAGGGCTTGGACTGCTGGTTCTATCATATACTCTTTGAGAAGAGTGGATGAATCAAACGGCTACAAACATTGCTGGGTTCTTTGGGCAGACATGAGAAACGATGGAACAGCAGACGCAGATGGTGGGTTCAGAAAAAGCGACTTTGGGCTACAACTACCATCTGATTCTAACTACCAAGTGAGTCTCCTATTTGCTAATCAATATGATGAGAATGGGGAACTTGACTCTTTCACAGACCTCAAGATAGGAGAAGATTTGGACCTATGGGCTTTGGATGCTGATTCAGAGCCATTTTCGGGTAGTGATTGGTCTGCTCTAAACGATGGTTCAGATAATGGGGAGTTAGATAGTAGATACTCCTCTTGGAAGTCGAAAGGGGGTGCTTTCTGTTTGATAGACACCTCTAGGTTCTTCAACATGAATACTGAGGCCACAGGTGGTAGGCCGGGGTATTTCTCTGGTGGAGCCGCAAACTTCGGTGATTACCATGTTCCAATCTCTGGAACACCCTATCTTCTAGATAACTATTGGATGGAGGCTTCGTCTAACTACAAGATTAGTGGAACAGGTATTGGAGGCACAACAACCACAAACATTGCCAATCACGACAACCAACTTAATTTCATCAATGATGGGCAGTTGCTAACAGAGACAATAGAGGTTGGTGACACAAGCATTTCTCTAGAGGATATTACCAATTTCGAGATAGGACAAACAACAAATGGATATGGGGTTATTCTAGCCAAGAACGGTAGTGGTCAGAATGCAGACACCTTCCTTTTTGCTATCCATTGGAAGGGATATGATACAGCGACAGACAAACTGAATGAGGTGTTCATCAAGCATTATGACAACACCATTGACCCTGTAGCAACAAGGGCAAATCTTGATTCTGATTCAAGTCTATGGACTACAGGCTCTAAGGCCAAAATCAAACTCAATGACGAAGATGCTGGGATAACAGACGGATATGATGAGGTAGTTGTCTATAACACCCCAGCAGCACTCTATGGGTTGAGGCTTCTCATGGCTCTGCATGGTTCTGTTAAATCTCTGAACTCTGGGACTTATTTCGATTCAGACAAATTGAGGTTGCTACAGAATCTATCCATTATGGACTGTTGGGTGAGAAACTCACATATCTCTGGTCTGTCCGATATTAACAATATACCATTGACTAACGATATGTCGAAAACACAGACCTCCCATTCAGCAGGAGACACAGACTCCTTTGGTTCCGTCATAGACGCTAGAAGGAACACCTACCTCAGAACAGTTCAGAGTATGTCAGAAAGCGGCAATGTGGGAGAGTTAGGCACAGCAAAGACCTTCTCATGGTTAGCAGGTAGAGACGGGAGGTTGGACTATAGACCGTCATACAACATAGGACTGAATCTCACTAGAGACAACATGAAGGTGAGCGACCTATCCACAAGCGCATACAATGTGATAACCAATGTTAGAGTTTTCTACAACAAAGGGCTATCTTTTGTGGATTACCCAGAACCAACAGACAATTCAGCGAAACGCTGGGCTGTGGTTGAAAGACCAAACATCATGATTAGAGATGAAGCAGAGAGTATAGCGAAGAAGGAGTTCACTACTAGAGAGAAAGCAGACTTGGCTGTCTCAGCACAGATTCTCAGAGGAACATCTGAGACAGACATAATGCTAACAGATGCGAAGTATGGTTATCTCGCAGACCCCTTCCGATGTTCACTCAATATAGACGGTGTTGGTAGGGCTGGTGCTTCTTGGACCTCTAGATATGCTGGACACCCCTTCCCCGGTATGGTCAATGCTCTAGACGGTTCTTCTATCTCCACTCAGAACGCCTACGCTGACTCAATGGCTGGTGTGAGAGATGATGGAGAAACCGGAGAGGTATGGGACCACATAGAACCTATCTCCTTTAGCGGTCTTAGTGCAACTGAGATAGCCAATGGTGGGAAGATGCAACTAACTCTTCAAGATGGAGACTGTGTCCTAACTTGGATGGTCAATAGCGCATTGGGGACCTCAACCACAGGGGTGGTTGTCACTGCTGGAAACTACTACACATTAACCAAGTCTGGGAGCCCAGACCGGATTGGTTATTTCTATGTGAAGAGCATCCCCGGAGATAGCACCGCCGCCTACGCTGACATTAACTACATCAAGAGAACCAACCCTAACACCGCTTACCCATTCTATGGAGTGAATAGCCTATCTCACGCTATGCAGATAGTTCATGTCCCCAAAGGAACCCCAAATGTTAGCGCGGGAACCTCTTGGAGAATGAGGTTCGCAATTGAGATTAAATCAGCCACTACTGCTGATGATGCAATCTTCACTCTCCATGCGTTAGATTATTCCTACAGCAACACAGGAGGGGTTTCTACTCTAGCCTCAACTCTTTCATCCTCTTCCTCTGTAGATATTTTCGGTAATGGGTTCTACGAGTTGGCTGTTCCTTCTAGTTATGGCGCACCAGCAAACTCCAAAATAATTGTGTCTGTGAATACAGACTACCTTAGGGCTATCATTCGAAACAGAATGGGGAGTTTCAAAAACGCTCATGGTATTCCGGGTCTTTCTGCTCCTACTTCAACAGATACCAATAGTGCGTTCCCATTAGGGGTTCGCTACTACACCAACATGGGTGGAATTGCTGCTAGTGGTAGGGCTGCTTGGTATGCTCCAAGACTCAATGTTGTTGATGACATAAACTACTATCCAGCAACTAAATGCACCATAACAGATACTCACATTGACCTATCAGCACAAGATATGATAGTTGCTCAGGTCACATGGTCTCAGAAGGGAGCAAAACACGAAATGGTTCAACTGAGATTAGAGAGGGACGAAGCGAGATATTCACTACCTCTAAGTAAGATGTTTCAGAATAGAGAACCACTACAGACAATACTAGAAAAGACCCCAAGAGATAACTATACAGGGACTGATTCTGTAGGTAGTGGAGACTCTAGCACCCTAAGGTTCGGTCAGGGAATCAACACGATGAGCAACCTTCTAACAAGGAGAATAAAGGGGAGTGGTCGGGTTGTGAATGATGAAACCTCCTCCAACTCATCTTGGAGTATCTTGGGTCAGGATGCAGTAGGAAAGGCTTCTAGTGCAGATACTTCTATTGATGGTTTCGATGCTATTAGGGCTTCCAAAGGAACAGCAGTTCAATGTTCAGATGGGTTCGTATTGCCGGGAATTGTTCCCGATATAGAGGGTAATGCTACAGGTGCTGAATATCACGAACAAACCATGTTGGTCCGTATTCCAAACGATGCCTCAAAGGGCGTTGTGAAACTAGAGGCTATGGTGTCTGTAGATGCTGGGCCAGAAAGTGGAAAGTATGCTGTATTAACAGCAAAGGTGGAATGTATCGAAACAGCGAAGAGTATTTCAATTGACCACTCAGTCCTCGTAGGCACTTCTAGAAGTGCGCTTTCACTACTGTCTGGTGCTAGATTAGAGGGAACAGAAGTGGCAGGAAACACCCTCAAGATAACTCTCTCAAGAACACCAACAGTAGGTTCAGATAACGCCAATTTCCAAAGTCTCAGAATACACTCTGTGTCTCTCTCTACTAGGAGGAGCAACAACCCAACAGATTCACAGACTAACTTGGCTTTCAGACCCTACTGATACTCTTCTCTAAGGGCTAGAATCCTCTCTGCTGTAGGCTTAGTTATTCCTCTAACACCCATCAAATCCTTTAGCGTCCTCTTACTGAGGAGAAGTTGTTTGATAGACTTAAATTGGGTTAAGAGTGCTTCCGCCTTTATCTCGTCTATACCTCTTACACCACAAAGAGCCGCAATTCTGGGGTCCTTGTGTATCTCCCCCCTACGGGCAGACTTTGGTGCGCTCAAAACCTTCTTAATCGCCATTTGTTGGTGTGAAACAACCAACCAATCAATGAACTCTTTCTGAGTGGCAAACTCAATCAATCTGATTTTGGGGAAACGGGAATAGAGTTGTAGTTTGTAGTTGTAAATCACTCTTCTCATTTTCACAATCTCGTTTGCTACTGTGTTCTTTGTGACCTTGTTGGGAAAGTAGGGTTTCAACTTTGACCCATAGACGGCTAGTATAGGAGTCTCATAAGCGTCGCAGAGGTCTGCTAGTTGTTGGGTTAGATTCCTATTCCTTCCTATTCCAAGAATTGTGCGATACAGGTCGTTAATCTCCTTCGCCTCAATCCCCCATTTTCCCATCACATAGTCTCCGGTTGAGAGTCTTTTCACAACTGAGTTCCCTTTCCCATCAACCTCCTTATCTCCTAGAATAGCCACAATTGCCTTCGATACGACAGGGTTCTCCCTATCGTCAATGTATAACACGAACTGTCGTGATTATACTGTGTGTATAATGGTTTTCACAACAAACAGGGGCTTCCACCACAACAAGCCTCGGTTTTCGTCTTACAGTTAGCACACATTTTGGAACCATGAACCTCTACATATCCTCTAATGGAACCACAAAAGGGACATGGGGTAGTAGTTTGTATCGTCATTTATCATCAATCTCCACAATACCAACAATCACCAGCACAGAGGTTATTCTTACGGAACCACGCCGGAGACGGGTATCTTGAGTAGTGTAGTAGTGACTTAACAGCCTTGCGGGTGACATGGGGATTGTAGTCCTGCCACCCTAGAGTAGAGATGAATGAACATATTTTGTCCTCTATTTTGAGCGTCTGTTCGGCTGTCAAATCCTTAGGATTTGCGAAGAATCTCAGGTTTGCGGCCATTGTCTGACCTAAGGCCACTCGGACATGATGGGGGGGATTGCTAACTCTAATTGCCCTGTCTAGACAGGTTGGGAGAGCAACCCCACTATTGCCTATATCCTGACTTACAACTTGAGTTTTCACAACTCTCTTCTTCTGGGGGTTGTCTCTAACCCACTCCAAGAGACTGAAATGAGTATCATACTCATGGGTCTCTACCCCCACAAATGGGTCGTGAAACTCCAAGTTAGGAAGAGGTCTATCCGGTATCTCGTAATTCAACGGGTCCTCTAAGAAGCCGTCTTTGTTTATCACAACGGCCCACTTACCTCGCTTGGGGTTGTATGTCCCCGGAACCCTCGTAATCTTCTCCGGGTAGCCTACCCCATCCAAGGTATCAAGACCCTTAGCCATTTGTTTTTCGTATCTATCCAACTTATGAGCCCAATCGCGTCCAAACACAGGCTCTCTGAGGAACTGATAAACATGAAATCCCCTACCTGTCGCTACAACCCTTACATCTCCTGATAGTTTGTTTATGAGATTGACAACATCGAGTTTCACATCGTCTATAGTGCCGCCATCTACCATATCGAAATCCCACCACGCCTTGTCCATACACGCAGAATCATAGTCAGGTTTTCTATCGTTCTCCATCTCCTCAAAGGAATACAGGCTGGTGTAGGTCGAAGATAGACCACCAACCCTCTCTGTGTATTCCAAGAAGTCCTCCTCTGTTGTGCAGATAGAACGCCTGAGGCCAATCTGTCGGGGGAACCTGAGTAGGGGTCTCATTAAACCACCCTGCTACTCACTACTGTTTGTATATCACACTCACTACAAATGGCAACTGATACCTCTATTGTGGGTTTATTCTTATCCCCTGTCATTTGGTAGTAGTTCTTGAGAGTCAAGAACTCATCAGATTCACAAACAAGACACTTTACCATTCTACATCAATTCCTGTAATCTCAGCCTCACACGATGCACAGAAGGCGCACCATTGGGGACACATCCAATCGTCCCACGACATAGGCCACTCCTCTCCGTGTATGTTCACTAGGAACTCATCGAAGGTCGTTTCAAACGAGGTCACAGACCTCTTATTGACCTTTTCCACTATGGTTATACCACACTCACTTCCAACCCAAACTTCCTTACTTGGTGACTTAAGCATTGAGTCTATGAACTTCTGATTGTTAGCATCAGGACCGATATAACAGAAGTGCGTTATGGGCTCGGTGATTCCCATATCCATCAACACCTTCCGATAGAAACAGAGTTCTCTCCTAGTTCGACTAATCTTCCCATCGTTGAATGTCCCTGTTTTCAACTCCATGATACACAAGCCACCATCAGGGTGGCGAGCCAACCCGTCTAACAGACCAACAATCACAACATCGTTCTTAGCATCGTAATACACCCTCTTAACCTCTGCCTCTATGGGTTTGAAGTATTCAATACCCCAAGCCTCTAATCGTTGTTCTTCCAACTCAGCGAGAGAATCATAGGCTGGTTCATCAAAGTCCTGTGGTAGAAGGCTCCGTAGGCTGTGTTGCCCTTCCCAATTCTCATTCAGGTCCTCATACCCCTTGTGTATGTCGCCTCCGCGTATCATGAGTTCTGTGGCTGGCATACGGAGGTCTTTGAGAGCGACCTTTTCCCAATAGTATTTCCTAGCGCAATAGAGATAACTCATGAAGGAGGATTTGGAAACTCGGAGGATTTTACCCGGCTCTGTTGGGTCGTAGGATGAGACCTCTAACAACTCCTCATCTGTGGCCGAAGCCATACAGATTCCGGTCTCGTCGTGAATGGTGAAGTATTCGGCTCCGTCGTGTGGGTCTCCCCACTCAAACTCGTCCATCACTCTTCCTCAGTAGGGTGCATGGGAGCCTCGCATGACGCACAGACATTGTATTCGGACTCAAGACCCTCTATGTTTGGTATATCCACACCATGACCACAGGCTGGACAGAACACCCTCTCCATGAGACCTCTAGCCTTGAGGTCTGCACCAACAATGGTGCTAACAGCAGTCAGTTCCCTGAGTGCGCCCTGCACCATCTCGCTCACCATTGTGATTTGATACATCACCTGTTCCATCTGTCCTCCAAGTTGCTTAGTAGTGGGTTTCTTTCTCTCTCTCGCCATAGTCTGTCTGACCCCCCATCTCCTTATGAACCTTCACACCCACACAACATCGGATAGCCCAGAATGAGCGTTTTCAATGGGTATCATGTCCCAATTCATGACTTCATAGTATGGTCTTATCTTCTCGATAACGAATCTGCTCGCTATGGTGCTATATCCCACTTTGGCGAAACCATCAATATCTCTAGGCTCATCAAACGCGATGTAGTTCCCCTCATCGTCTATAGTCACCATGAATCGGGAACCCGCACGATAACCCTTACCGAGAACATCGTTCGCCCAAGCCGCACCTGCTCTAGCCTCGCCCAGCACTTTGTAGGTTGAGAGATTCTTCTCCAACTTACCCTTGATACAAAGCCTATGTATGGCGATTTCACCACTAACAATGTTTTTCACAACCGAAGAGACCCAATCCGTAGTTTCTGATTCGGTGACTCCCTCCATTATGTTCCCCAATACAGTCTCCATTACTGATTTCATTATCGGAGGCATCCTCGACTGTTTGAGTTCTAGGCCCTTGAAATATCTCTTAGCGTTGTGATAACTACCACCTGACCAAACCACATTGGCACAGTATCGGTTCTTCGCTTTGATGAAGAAGGATTCACAATACCTCTCCCCCTCAACGAATATGGGGTCCATCACATCATTCAGTTCTGAACACAATGTCTCCATCTGTTCCGGTGATTTCACAACTACGAAACAAGAGTCTGTGTGTGAATAGAGGACCTCATGTCCTCTTTTCTCACACTCGTCTTGGAGCCTGTGAAGGGTCTCTCTAGAAGTGAATGTGATTGCCGCCGCGACCTTTGGGTGGTATAGGCCATACTTCGAGTCTCCTGCGGCTCCATAGAGAGAAGCAATAAGAGACTTGGCTGCATACTGTAGGCTATCGTAGGTGGTTGCATCCTGTTCGGTTTCTGCCTCCTTCATCTTGGTCTTATACTCGTTCCTTAAGTCGGTTAGAGTGTCCATAGTTCTGACCAAGAATCCCTTTTCTCCCTTTCTGAATCGTGTGCCATTTCCACAATCCACACCGTTCTCATCGAGGGTGTCCCAAGAGATGTTGTGAAGGTGAGCATTACTGTGATACATCGCCCTTATGTCTAGAATCCCTATGGATTTGTAGAGACCGGGAGTGGGTTCCTTTATGTCTGCTCCTGAATAATCCTCCTTCATAAACCTAGGAGAAGTAGGGATTTGTAGGTTGAACTTCTTGTCTCTAAACGCCATGATAGTGCATATTCTAGTGATGAAAGGCGTTGTGAAAATGCTACATCCTACTATGTGTTGTATTGCTAAGTGGTGTTCTATAGCATTATTGAGAGAGTTGAGTCTTGGTAGTAGTTTCACATCAGTCATCGAGTAGTCTAGATAAGTTCCAAAGTCTGTGAAATAGGTGTCGTGGCCGTCCTTGAGTTTCACTTTACCCTCATTGAGACACTCAGTAGCCACCGTGTCTAACGCTTTTGATGGTAGTTGGCCGTGTTTCAGGACCCACAGTTTAGTGAATGTTATCATCAGGTCTATCACATTGATACCTGCTATCGGTTGTGACCAATCCTTGAATTGGTAATTGATTCTCTTCAAGGGGGATAGGTCGTTTGGGTTCAGACCACAGACCTTCATCCTCTGTATGAGTTGCTTACAGTCAGCATTCACAACATTCCACCCTGTTATCACATCCGGGTCGTGCTTTCTAAGATGGCTTCCAAAAGCCTTCAACATGGATTTCTCATCAGAAAAGGCTCTCGCTGGTGGGTCAAAGACCACCTCTTCCTTCCCGTCAGGGTGTTCCAAACACTCTACCCTATCGTAATACCCGGAGGAGTAGTCAGGGTGAGTGAAGAACACGAAGTGTTTCTTCGTATAGGAATCATAGACCACCATTATTGTGATGTTGCCATTACTAGGAGACCACTCAAAATCTAGGAACCATATCCTATGCTCGTAGTTTGGTGGGAGTATATCCAAGTCTGCCATAACCCTATTCGCAAAGGGTATGTTTGCCTCCCATGTTGGGATTTCAGGGAATTGCTTCCTGAGTCTAGATACATCTCCGGGGCTTTTCACAACCAACTTCGTTAGTTGTTCTCCATAAACTCCGGTATATCCTGTTTCTCGGTGTAGAATGGATGGCTCAACTAATCTATAAGCATCCTCATTTTTCACGAAGAAGTAGGGGCTAGAAGAGTATTTCTCTGTAATTCTCTCTAGACTATCGGGGTCTCTTCTCCTAACAACAATGTTGTTTCTACCTGTGGTCTCAATTATCATGGTTGTCACGACCTATTTGCACAACCATGCCGTCGTCTGATGAGAACACAACCCTCCACCCCTGATTCTTGTCTCTGAAATCGAACAATGAAATGCGAGTATCTTGGGACAAGTGCGTTGTGAAAAGAGAATGGAGTCCTCCATTTAATTCGATTTTCAGGCCCTTTGCTAGGGTGTTTGCTTCGTAGATTTTACACACAGTTCTACCCTTCATGTCCTCACCGGAAACGACGAAAACCTCACCTCCCGGAGAGATTTCCAACGACCAAAGACCCTTGTTCTGGGAGTTCATGCTATCGAACGAGAAAGCCTCTGCTAACACGGAAGCGGCTATAGCGTCTAGTTCCAAAGCAGGTTCGAACACCTCATCATTCTCACCGATATACAGTAGGTTCCCTGTCTCTTGGTGTTTCATAACCTTACCCATGATGCGTTTAGACTGCTGCTCCCATATCAGCACAGAGGACCTCGCGCCCGGATATGCTAATGCGTGGAGATTTGCTAAGATTGTTGTCTGCTTGTTGCTACTTGTGATTTTCAATTTCTCTTGGGTCTGTTTGAGAGACACAGTATCGGCTTTGTGCATCTTGAGAACCCCCAATAATGACACTATACTAGGAACCACAATCATACCATCCTCACTTGGTGGGGTGTCCGTTGTGAAACGCAAACTGTGAACACTACTGACACCATCTCGCACAAGGCTGGTGGTTTCGAGAACCCCATCAGTCGAATACCTGATTATGCAGGAATGCACCTGTGGGACCTTTGTTCCGGCAATCGGAGCCTCTCGCATAGAAGCCGCCAACATATTCATCAGTTTTCTTCTATTGCACCTAATCATGTCCTCAATCCTCCCTGTTGCTTATACTTCCGCTTCATCCGATACATCTTGGGGGTGCTATTGTTGCCAACAGTCAGAGTGTCAATATCCTCCATACCAGCCATTACTCCAGCGACCCTATAGACAGATAGGTTGGGGACAGAGGGGCTTACCGCCTTTCTGTTCTCCACTATCCTAGTCAGGACCTGCCCCGCAGTTAGGGGGACCTGAGCGTCTGCTAAGACCTGTCTAATCCAAATCCGAGTGAACCTATTTCTACTCCCCCGAACCATTATCTTTCTCCCCATTCCCATTTTGCCATGTCAGGAAAGGTAGGCCAAACCAAGTTGCCTTACCATCCTTGATGTTGAGAATATCGTGAGTAGTTCCTAGATACTCATGGTGTCTGCCTTTCATCTCATTGATTGAGGCTCTCACAACCCATTGACCATCAGTTAGTGAGTGGTCTGCTTTCACACCTGCTGCCATATCCCCCTCTTTGCTGTGTCGGGTGAGCCAAATCTGTTGTGAAAACAACCTCTTGGTTCCGTTCTCCCATTCGGGAGTTTCGCCAACCTTCATCAGTCCCTTCTGTCCATTTCCAATGTCCATGAACTCTTTCACATCTTTCAAGTGGAAGGTGAAGCCTACGAATTGCACTCTAAGTTGGTGTGCGCGATTGACTATATCTCGGAACAGTTTGTTCCTAACTCTCCACTCGGCTTGATTGAATCGGTCTCCATCTTCCACATTGATTGGGTTCTTAGAGCGATTCATCAGAACATCAGTCATGGCGAACTCACACCACTTCAAGAGGGTTGAGCAACCATCGAGCAAAACAGAACCGACTACGCCATCTTTAATCTCCTCTCCGAGGATATTCATGAACCAAGCCATCTTATCCACCAAGGCTGTCCAATTGGTAGTGTTATCACTATTGAAGATTGATTGGTCTCCCTCATCGAAGATGGGAATGACTCGAATGTCGGTCCTATCAGCATAGTGTGTGCTAACTGTCTGTTGTGCGCTGTTATCTATGTCAAGAATAACAAGTTCCTTACCCTCAGGAAGGACAGACAGAGCCATGTCTATCGCTAGACCCGTCTTTGCTGTGTTCTCCTTACCCACATAGGCAATACGGATGGGGAAATATGTGTCCCTCGGCTTCTGTATGAGGTTTCGATAATAATCCCTATCGAACTTGTTTCCGACTTTCGCCTTCTTCCTCGTCGTCCTCGCCTTTTTCATGGTCTTGTCCTCCTTACCGCCCCACGATTGACCACTCAACTTACTCCCACCCGTCGTCGTCATCTTCGCTCACCTCCGCAGAAAGGGTCACGGCGTTAGTAACACTCCATCCCGTTGGGGATAGTCTGCCCTCGCCGGTATCACCTACCCACGCTTGTCCTACGACATAGAGAAGAGAGCCAACACCGAAGTCTATTGAATCCGTCTGCGACGCAGGGACGAACAAGTCAATTGGCATACTGAGACTACTGTAGTCTGTATCACCAAGGGTAATCACGAAACCACCTCTGTCTAGAGGGTCAATCTGAATCACCTCAAGGTTGAGTGAAACCAAAGCATTCCAACGCCTCTTATCATCTAAACCATCAACGAAGTTCGTGATTCCATCCAACCCTGAGAGGTCGGTTAGGTCAATCCCCTGTTCGTAGTTCCATGTGTTTGGAGGACCATCGAACATAGTAGCAACATCCTCATCTTCAACCCAAGCGGAGACTCCCTCTTTGAGGTAGAGAATATCCCCCCTCCTAGCCAATCTCGCTGTGATTTTACCTCCTATGAAGGTGGGCCAAGCGCGTCGGCTGAGACCGCCTGATGCCTTCACCGCAAACACACTAAGGGCGTCGTTAGTTCCAGCCTTCCTTCCATAGAAGAGAGAGGTTCTCTCCGGCTCCTTGTTTGGTCGAGCCTTCCCGTATCTGTAGTTCGTGTTCCCGGTTGAGGGGAATGTCGGGCTCTTGTTGTCCCAAACTACACAGAAATAGGAACCATCAATGAGTTGTCTGTAGTGTTTTGGTAGTCCTTGAACAGTCGCTTCTGTAACTGCTCCCCTTTCCAAGGGTTGTCGGTTTGATAGGCTAGTGTTACAGCGACGAGTGAAACCACCGTCTCCGTTAGGTGTGAAGAGCATTACCTCACCCTCACCCACGATTGCTGTCCTGACCTCATTGTTGGCATTATTCAAGGTGTTCTCCATCTTGTTGTAGGCCAAGGCCGCGAAGTCCTTCGAGCGAGGAACGCTAATGAACACTCCCTCAAACGCCTCACATCCACTTCGCTGTAGTGCGGCGGCTCGCTTTCTCACCTGCTGTGCGGCCATCATGAGGCAGACTTGTTCCGCCTCCTCTTCTGTCTTACCCGCACTCAGTAATGTTGGTGAATGATTCTCATACACCTCTCGGTGTGCCTGTTCCAATTCGGGAACAGAACACCCAACATTGTTCGCTATTCTCTCTATCACTTGACTATCTGTCATATTCATGCCGAATCCACCTTTCCTATTAAACCCCCACTACCTAACTCCTTCGTGAAAGCCCAAAGAGCAATCTCCGGCTCAACCCCAATAATGAGGTCCCTCTCAGCCTGTATGGAGGCATCTATGATGTGATGTTTGTCAATTTTCACACCGTCAATTCCGAGTCCTTGAATCATACCGAACTTGAACACCCTCCTCACACTATCCCTCGGTTTCTCAAGGTCGAGTAGTGAAAATGCTCCCCTCATATCTCTCTGGACACAGGCTCGGTAGAGAAAATCATCCAAATCGGTTGTGTTCTCAACCAGCCCCCTAACGAAACTCTCTCTGCTCGACAACTCCATATTCGCCCACGCTTGAGTAGCACCTATAGCATTCCTTAGGTCCCCCTCATGTGCGCGACAGATGTTCCGAATCTGCTTCTCAATAATCATGACATTATCCCCTGAAAGGAAACCCTCATGCGCGAGAATCTCGATTATCCTAGAATACATCGTCTCAATTCCTATAGGAGCAAATGTTCTCACTTGACAACGAGACTTCAACCAACGGCTGACTTTGTTCAGGTCGTTGCAGGTGAGGATGAAAAAGGCAGTTGAGTTCTCAATGACACCCTTGAGGGCGTCTTGTGCCTGTGGAGTAATCCTGTCTGCTTCATCCAACAGGATGATTGCGGGGAATCCACAGGTCGCTAATGGAATTACATCTTCCTCGATGAACTCTATCCCTCTCTGCTTCTTGGTTGAGGCGTTGAACTCATGAATCGGAAGCCCTAGATGGTGGGCCATAACGCGGGCGAGGGTTGTTTTCCCTGTTCCGGCTTCCGGGCTGTGAAAGAGGAAGTGTTGCATCGGTGCGCCATCTTCCACGATTGACCGCATTTCATCGAGTATCATCTCCTGTCCTACTACATCACCTAACAAGGTGGGTCGGTATTTCTCAATCCATAACGAAGGTATCATGTCTCTTCCTCATTTCGAAAATAATTGGCATCCCACAACCACTCTAGTGTGGTCTGCATGAGTTCGTCTGAATCTAGGTTAGCAGAGTTAAGTCTCAGGACTCTGTTCCAGCGTGGGCCAGCCTCATGCAGAGTTAGGTCAGCGAGCGAGTTTTCACTATCGTGTTCTAGAAACTCTATGTCAGCCCCCCTATCTGCTAGAGTGTTAGAATCACAATCCAAACGAATGAGGAGACCCCCATTATCCATGATGAAACCAACTTCGTTGCCATAGCGCACATCATCTATGATGACCATATCTCTATGCTTCGACTCGGCAATATCTAACCACTTCGTAATCCAATAATTCTCATGTTGCACGACTCTCTTCCCATGACCCCATGCTTGGAGTATGGGTCGTGTTCGAGCCTTATCGCGTGATTCCAAATCTAACCACATCGCTCTCGCCTTTTCTGGGGTATAGTTCCCGAACCACGCTCTAGACACCTCTCTCCTCACGGCTTCCGCCCAAGGGATAATCTCACAACCGAAGTAATTCGACAATCTGTGTGCTAAGGTGGACTTACCTGCTCTCATCTTTCCTGCTATGCCAATAATCAACATAGTTGATGGGAAACACCCTTCCCCTAAAAACCCCTCTGTCTCAAACAAGGTAGGCACATCGCTCCACCGGGGGGGAAGATTCTCTTCCGACCACACATTTCACATCGTAATGCTTTGCGCCTCTCTCTTTCTGTCATGGAGGAAAGAGGTCTAGTGTAGGTTAGGTCTGTCTTGTTGTGAATCACATCTCTATCCACATCAAACACCATGTGTTTGGTCCTTATGCCGTTTGATTTCTCAACAACAGCAGAACCAACTGACACAACCTGCACATTCTTCGACAGAATAGAGGAAAGTCTGTTGTCGCTTGGAACCTCTCTTAGTCCCCTTCTTTTGGCGAGAATATCAGAGATTTCTGTTCTAGTCAAAGGACCCTCATCGAATAGAATATCAACGACCATTCGGCGAACCCGTCTATTGTTCGCACTCATGACCCAATACGGTTTTCACAACCTAGTTTAAGGGTTCGGTTCAATCCAAACCAATGTCCGTTTCTAGTGCCACAGAACCAGCCGTCGTATCATCAACAGATGAACCCCCTCCTCCGGTGAAGAGATAAGTTATGACCCCGTTTTCCCATAACCATAAGCGGAGACACACCTTGATGTAGGGTATAAACTGAACAAATAGGAACAGAACGAAGAACCACATACACATCATGTCGGTTGTGTTGTCTATAGTCGAAGCCTCTCTCGTAATATCGTGTGTCATACCCACTCATCCTCCTTCGTTTTCCTCTTCTTAAGACTCTTCGGTAGTGAATCTGGTCTCGTATCTCTCAAGTCATTAGCAACATTTGGGTCCAACTCAGAAATTAGAGAGAGGTATTGGTCTCTTTCTCTATAACCCTCGAAACTGTGGTTTTCTATGGGGCTGTTTGTTGTGAAAAGAGGCTCCTCCCCCCTACTTGGGGACACAAAATGCGAAAAGATTGCGTAGGAGTATATTGGAGGTAGGAAAAACCGCACTACTGCAAGCCTACGCCACATCTCTATGTCGTGGTTTTTCTTCCTCAGAACTGCTGTTAGGTATGGAATCGCCGCTTTACCCCCTTCTAACTGAGCAAAGACTCGATTTCTGTCAGGGTAATTCAGAACAGCCCTGAGAAACATCCTCTGTTCAACCATTTCACAACCTCCTGTATCTCTTCCTTCCGTTTTGGAACCCATCGCTCTCAATCAAACCCCGACCCTCCAGCGTCTTAAGGTGTCGTGAAACACAATACACATTCAAACCTCCTCTCGGTTGGGTTGATAACTTATTGGAGCGAGATAGAATCTCAGAAGCGACAAACCATTCGCTTTCCTTCCAAGTCTCAATGGCCCTCATTACTGCTTCCATTCGGTATCTGCGTCTCATCCACTTCTCCCCCAAGGGAGGAGAACGGGTCCTCTTCATAAACCCATCCCATGTATCGAGACCATTGGGACCTTGAAAGCCCCCACACCTCTCTTACAGCCGCCGCAGAGACGGCGTATCTACCTGAATACCATTGATACCCTGTATCAGGGGACAGAACACAGTAGAGACCGTCATCGAACATACGCTTTGCTATGACAGGAAACTCCGATTTCGGAATTGGTCTCGCTATCAGTTGGTTGAAGTGCGCTCTCCACTTCACCTTCTCTCCGGGTTGAGTCATCTCCTAGACCTCATCTTCCAAGCGAGATAGCATCTACCACATCTAGGGTTTGGGTTCCTCCCTCTTCTAGCCTCTAGAGACTTGGAGTTCAGTTGTGAAATCTCTATCCCACAATCTCTACATCTCATTATTCATCACCCCACATCCTAATTTTGGTCCCACCCGTATATCCTCGCTTCATGTGAATAGCCGCAGCAGGGAATCCGAATGGAAACCCACACCGACCTGCCCCTATGATGTGTATTGATACAAACCCACCGTAGCCCAAAACCGCATTGATACGACGCAAACTAGATACCACCTTTGCTAATGGCACTAAGAAGCACACATTATCGGCAACCTTCAACGAATGGAGAAGGAACTCTTCGAATATACTGTATGGTGGGTTGGTGATAATCCAATCCACAGGCTCATCGTAGTGAAAGAAATCTCGACCCTTGTTGATTTCGCACCAATCCTTCTCACAATGAGTTGGGTAGTTATCGTAGAACACACCCTCCCCCGAACATGGGTCTAGCACCTTTGCTCCTGTTGGAATATCGTAGTATGCTATCATTTGTTTGGCAATAAGTTCAGGTGTTAAAATCACATCATTAGGTTTCAAGTCAGGATTAGTTTCCGAAGTCCCACCTCCAAACGCTTCATGGAGACTCATTCAACCACCTCTGCCGCGTGCGCCCTCAGGCCACTTCGTGGCCTTCAGATGGACAATAGAATACTTGTTGCGCGAGTTCTCTTCGTCATTACGCTTCCACATAATACCTCTCTCTAAGGACTCAAGGTATTCCAAAGCATCAACCTCGGTTGTGAAAAACATAGGAGGCATTCTCACCAAATGCCATTCTTCTCGGAAGAAATCATACCTACCGTCTCTTCCAGAGCCCGTAATTTTGTAAGGCATAGAACCAATCTTACTCATTCAATCACCTCAAAATCTGCTTCCATTGTTGGACCTTTCAGAGCCCCCAATCTTAGTTCCATCTGATTTAGGAGTTGGGGTTGTTCTCTCAATACATCCACAATTACTCCCATTATCCCATTGACTTGTTGTTGAGCGAGAAGTAGTTGTGAATCTACACCAATTTCCTTCTTTAGAGTTCCAATCAATTTAAGGTTGGTGTTTGCGGCGGCAACAAGTTTGGTAGCCTCCGCTATCCACTCCTTGGTTATGCCTCCCTCTTCCTCCTTCTTCTGCTCCCACTCATCTAACCATCGTTGAATCTTGTGAAACACAACCTCTGCCATATCCAGCGTAGTGATACTTTCTTCTCGAAGAACCTCTATGTGTTCGGCTTCTGCTGGGTCAAACTCCAAGTGGTCATCCATGTGTTCCTGAACAACACCGAGCCGCCAACCGTTCTTCGATTCGATATAGGAAACGGTGTGAGTCCCATTGAAAATTGATACCTCAATTTCTCGTCTTAGTGGATGATTGCACAAGGGGCATTCGGGGGAATGTAGAACCCACTTCAATGTCTCTATGACCTTTGGGTCATCCTCTTCCACCAACCTCTGTTCAATCAACCACTTACTCTTCATTTCACAACCACTTCTCCTTTCTCACCTTGTGGCTAGAACGGATGTATTCAGCCGCTAAGGGGTCGTGTGGGAACCATTTTTCATAGGGTTCTGCTAACGAGTAAATCATCGGTGTCGAATAGGTGTGAATCTTGAAAATTGGGTGGGCTCGAAGCAACCCTTTCACTTCGTGAATTGAACGAGACCAACCCCGACAAGCCCTACATAGTTTGCCGTTCTTGAAGGCCATGCCGTGTGAAATCGCATGAGCAGACGAGGGACCATGTTCTTTGATGTATCTCGCCATACACTCTATCGTCTTACCTTTCTTCGACAATCTACCCATCTTTCAACCCCCATTGTCTCGCTCTCTTCGGACCTACCAACACAAATCTAGAGTCTTTGCGAAGATGTTGTGAAAGTTGTCTTGGTGTAGGTGAGTGGAATGCGTGAACCCTGAGGACTAAACTTCTCGCGGATTGTGGCCCCTCTTTCTCGATTATATCAGCACACCGAGAAAGATAACGAAACGCACTATGTGGTCCCTTCTTCATGGGGAATCATCCCCCTTAGGACCAATGCGACAATTAACACCTCTCCTACCTCTTCTACCACTAGGTGGTGGAATTGTCTCCTCATACCAATCTTCACCAACAAGATTCTCCTCTATCCATCGCTTTGCGGCTTGGTAATCTCCCATAGTAATCATACGACAGACCTCTTTCACAAGTGTGGACTTCGGAACATCTTGATTCCAAAAGGTGGACTTGATGAGTGCCATATCAGCATCCATCACCGAGCGTCGTTGCTTGAGAGACGATTTGAGAATCTTTGCCAACCTCTCATCAACAGAGACCTCCAAAGGGACACCCCCTTTGTATTCAGGCTTCATCATGTGGTAGCCTATCGCCAATCTACGAAACAAATCTGCTTCAAATGAGCGAACAGTATCTCTCATAATCCAATCCTCGAAATCTGTTGTGAAATTGACAGAAGTAGGTGGTTCGAACATCGCCTCTTGTTGTCGCTTGATGAACCAATTTCTCATCTCCATGATTTTTTCAGCGAGTTCTACCCTCTTCTCAGCACTCATGCTGGCTTGTTTGTTCTGAGCGATTTTGTATCTCCTCTCTAAGGAAAGGTCCATCTCTATGTCAATAATGAAAAAGCGTCGGTCAAGACCTGACTCCAATTCGAATCTGGAGGGTTGTGTGCCAGCCCAAACCGTGTATCGTGAGTGATACTTCACCCAACCATGTCTCATACCCTTCATCACGCGACCACTATCGAGTGATGTGAGAAGTTGGTTCTTCATGTCCATACTGTGTTCCTTTTTGGAAGCATCAGTCAAAGATGAGAACTCCTCGAAACAAAGGAAGCCGCCGCATAGTTCGCGTGCGAGGGGTCTCCCGGTGATGTAGCCATCCTCATCAACGCTACCGAACATTCCGGCCTCGGTAGTGCTGTTGGGACCAATCATGGTTCTGAATCCGAAACCTGTTCCCTTGAAAGCATCAGGATTCCAAAGCAACCCCGTCCCCTCTGCACAGAATAAATCAATCAGGACATTTTTTCCTGAGCCTTTCGGTCCTCTGATGAGGATGTGTATTCGCGTATCAGCGAGTCTAGACATAGGCGTGTATATCGGTGCTTTGTGGTGTCGTAGAGGACAATTGGGGATTGAAAAGTAAGCGTCGGGACTATCTTCGGGGTCAAAATCACAACGGCTGCATTTGTTTATCGAATTGAAGATATGTGCGCCCACACTACAGACGAAGATGGGAACTTTGTCGTCCACCTCGATGTAGTGATTGTCGTCGCAGAACTCCTGAACAGCATCGAAAATATCGAATCGGACATTACTCCTACCAATCAAGAGAACATCACCTCATTCGGACCTTCCATCTCTGCCATTATCTGAGTTAGTATCTCATCACCAAAACCCTCTTCTGAAAACTTCGTGTAGGTTTTCTCAACGAACTCCATGTCTAACGAATAACCCCGTTCTTCAAACCAAGAAATTGTCTGCTCCATCGCGTCTCTATCAAGGAAGTCTCCAACGGGAATCTCGATTAGAAGGAGTTTGTTTTCACCACCGAATAGTTTCTGTGGAACCCAACAGAAGAGTGGAACTGAACCTCCATACGACTCTAAATCTGTCTCAATAACCCCGGCTTCGCGGGTGAGATTGACCTCCTCGTTGAACAAGTCCTCATACAATGTAGATGACATACACATAATCTCCTCAACTCCCGCATCTGCGAGGGTTAATGTAAGTTCCCTCAACATTGGGTAGCCAAACAGCCAATGGTTGCTGTTTAGGCGAGAGAGAGGCTGGAAAGCACCTACGCACACGAAGAGGCAATCTCCTTGTTGGTAGAACTCCCAACCGACCTTATCGTCTGCCGAGAGGATGGGTGGAATGCGTTGCATCTTGGATAGGAGGAACCCTATCTTCTCCGAGTCCTCATGCTCACAAATGGCTCTACCTATCACATACGATAGGGGGCTTGGTTCTTGATGTGAAAAAATGATAGCCTTCTTAGGTCTCTCTACTTCACCTAACCAAACCAAATCAGCGTCAATTCGTTTCTCTATTTTCATCCTCTATTCTCCTAATTTCCTCTCTAAGGAATCGTGGAAGGTGTCGCCTCTTTCTCAGGGTGTGTTGGACTTTTGATGCCTTGAGAGCGATGAAGTCGCGTGCGACGGTCTCGATAGGCACAATGCTCCATAGTTTCACAAGCCCTCTACTTCCGGGGCTCTGCACGAAATCTTGTGAGACGAAAAGAGGAGAGGCTCTCATCTTCTGTGAAAGTTGGTTTGGGCTTCTAGCCATCTTCCTGTTGTTGCCTGTATCTGCGGCATGACCCATGAGTTCGCGCACCGTGAGAGGACCGCGTTCCTCGATAGTTCTGTATGCGAACTCTATAATTCCGCCACCATTCCGACATTGACGCCTCTTCATAGAAGCCATCAGCAGACCTATCTCCTTATCAATCCCTACCATTGTTTATGAGAGACGGGTATTCTTTGAGAAGCAATTCAGGCTCGCCGTCTAGCGATTTCTCATTTCTTTCTATTCTCTATAGAGGGTATTCAGGAAAACGACCTATAGTAAGTCTCCAAATCTCCTATAGAGAATAGAAACAATTCACAACAACGACCTACTGCTAGCCTGTATTTCTTTCTCACAGGGTGTCCGGTCCACGAAAATAATTGAGAAAGCGGTGGTGTTCCAAAGCATCACTTTCGGTAGTGAGCATTCTCAACGAGGGCCACAATTTCACATTGGAAGAGGAAATCTCCGAAACAATTTCTACTGATTCTTCCTTTCTACTTTGGATGTGTTGTGAAACGGAAACAAGACTATTGCTTCTCTGCATCTTTTCTGGTCTAACAGACCCCCCACGCTGTGTAATAACTCTGAAAATGAGGTAATCCTCTGGATTGTTTTTCACAACTATGAACTCATCCAGAAGTTGAGCCTCTTTCCAGACCGTTTTGTCATGGATGACTATAGGAACCTTACACAAGGGACGGTCCTCTCCCCTTATCACAACGGCCCTCAAGAAATCCCCATTATCTGGCAGAACTAACTCTATCAACAGAGTCCTTTCGGACTCTTGGAGGAAGGCTGAAAGTTCTTCGATGATTGTTGGTCCTTCACTACGGCCTTTCATGACCTCGTTCAATTCCCTGCGGGGTAGTTTGGGTATGATTGCGTCTATGAACGCCCATACTTCGTGATAGCCCGCTATCTCAACGAACAGACCTTTCACGACGAAGGTTAGACAAGGAACAAAACGCCAACGATTTCTCTTCCCATCGTGAATCTTATTCCATGCTGTGAAATCGAGAATCTCGATTTGCTTAGGATTGGCTATGAGCCAATCGCCGAAGAGAACGCTCTCGCCCACGCGCTGATGTTAGAATGTGCGAGCAATAAATGGTTGCTTGGAGGCGAGGGTCGGGCGTAGGGATGCAACGCCTAACCCAAGCCTCCGTGTGGAGTTGGATTGGAAGTGGAGAGAGGACAAGAAATACACTTGGATGTGAGAACTCAAGGCTTCGTGAGGCTATGACTTAACGAGGAGAACAAATACAAATCCCCGCCACACACTCGACATGAAATCTGCCTACGGGAGCGCATCATACCCCAAGAAATCAACCGCCATCAATCGGTTCCCGTAATCTAGGGGAGTGTGTGGAATTACCTACGAACTTTAGAGATTCACTTCTCGGCCTCTCTTCCACCTCCGTCATAGTAGGAAGCGAACTCCCTTTTGAATCTTTTCCGATACTCCTCCAAACAAGCCTCGCAACGCGGCAACTTCCGCGCTTCCGAATCCTGCATGAGTTTGTTCGGCCAATTGGCCTCCGGGGGCGAGTAGCCGCACAGCCGAGCAAACCCGTCTGTGATGTGCAACACCCTGTCTCCCACGAACTCACGACCTTACAGCATGATGCCTGAGGAAGCCACCCTTCTCCTGAAAGGAGGCCGGAGCATTGAGCAACTCATCGAGAGCGAGCCCTCCCGCAGGGGGGTGATATGCGGCCACCTCATCAGGCGAGGGAGACCACCAATGGAGGAACCATCCGGCTACAGCCGCTTCTTCACCCCAACCCTCGTAAGTTTCGACCACACCTGCTCTGTGTAGGTTCACAACCCTCCACACACCTAACGAGTCTGCGAGTTTGTGTAGGTCTGCACTAGGTAGGCTACGGGGATTCACTACAGGTCCGGCAACTTCGACTCCGTCGAATATCTGATAAACAGCACCGTTGTAAGAATCCACATTATACACCAACCAAGACTTCGTTCTCTTGACTTTGTCAGGTCTCGTATGACCACCCAAACCGTCGCTTCGCTTCGTCGTCTTTCTTCTCATCACTTCACCCCGCTATCCATGTCGAAATCATGAGTGCTACCTGCCGCCCACTCCTCGTATTGTGCCTCTGTGATTGCGTCCAGAATGCCTATAGGTCCGTAGTGAAAATGCTCTCCGAGTTGTAAAGCAGGGGTTCCTTTTAGCCCCGTAATGTCGGTGAACTCTGTGAGGTAGCGAATCTCTATCTCCATCTGCGGCCAACGACGCTTTATCCACATCACCATCATAGACACGGTGTTCTGCTCTTCGTCATGACCCTTTGATTGGGTCCAAATTATGGGTCTCAAACTCTACCACACACCCCTATAGGTGGGAGCGTGAGGGTTGAAGTGGCCCTCACTCTCACGGCGTAGTCATGGTGTCCTATTGTGAAACCCCCGACCTTCCACTTTCCACCGTAAGTCCCGAACTGCGAGATGTTGTCTCGGTTATGAATTGTGTGGGTCATTTCTCCGCCTCCTTCGCGTAGCAATCTGCATAGCCCTCAGGACTGTTCTCGCAATCAGGGGAGGCGCACTTTTCACACCACTCACATGAACCACCACACTCGTCCCAAGGGTCGCCACACTCACTACACACGGAACAACACATGAGGGCTTCCGATTCGTTGTCGTATCTTCCATTACAGGAAGCATAATTTTCACAACACCAAATGTATTCGGTTTCGTAGTAGCCCGAAGGTTCCTCTACCGCTACCATTACGCTTCCTCCCAACACTTACAGGCATTCTCATAATCAGCATATCCGGCGTAGTCTAATCCGCACTCGTCGCACAATGCCGCTTTAGCGAGGATTAACTCCAACCACTTGACTCTAGCGGCCAATTCCTCGTATGATTTCTCTTCGCCGAGCAACTCGGCGTGGCAACCGTGAACGGCACAGAAGCCCAACGAGTGGTAGCATTTAGGGCATCTCGCCGTCATACGAAATCCTCCTCCATCCACATAGTGATTGCACGATATACATTCTTAGGCCATGCTTCATGCACAAGAAACTCACGCACAGCCTCGTCTAGAGGCATAGGCGAGTCCAACTTGAGCATATTCATCGTTGTGAGTTTATACTCAGAGTGCCAATGTTCGGTCTCAAACACGGTGAAGAAGATGTAATCACCAAAGAGCCCAACGGTGAACCACCGCCTATCACTATCCGAAGGTAGTGAAACTCTAACTTTGATGGGCCACTTGTCGTCTCCCGACCCGCCTATCCAATTCAGCATATCACTCATACTCGGTATCATTCCTTCGCCTCCCTCTTTCCACATTGGGAACACCAATAATACGCTCCCAATGAGAGCATCTTCCTATCACAATTTTCACAACTACTCATCTAACCACTCCATGTATTCAACTCTCATCACAACTACACAACCTGCTCCGCACTTCTCACACTTACCTTGGAACTCGGCACTAGAGAGACTTTCACTCGGTGTGTTGGCAAAGCCAACAGGCTCCATTGATTCGTGGGATAACTCATGTTTGCACTCCATATAAGCACTCTACGCATACATTATACAGGCGGCTGGACATTCCTCTTCGACCTTCTCTTGAACTGCCACAGGCAGTTTCCTCTTGTCGAGACAGGGTCTATCGTCCTCGCTCATCCTCATCAATCCACAGATTGTGCATTTCTTCGGGAAACTCATTCATCTCTCCTCCTCATGGGAGCCACCCTCTATAGAGGGAATGACCCGTTTCGCCCATATACCGGGGTATTGGCGGTCTGCGCGACCCCAATCGCTACGATTCCACGCTCTCTCATGTGCATAGTAAAGGACCATTTTGGTTAGCACCTCGATAGAGGCGATACTCGCTCCGATTAGCGGCTCTCCGGTAATCAACCACGCTATGAGGAAGGTGTCCGTAGTTGCGATTGTTCGCCATGTGAGAGTTTTCACCATAGACCTCTTCGGCTCATTCTCAACATTTTCACTACTCACTATGCCCACCAGCCCTTTGATTGCTCGCAGGTTAGCGAGGAACACTCCTTTTTGCACCACCTACAGACTTCGTCTGTCAAATGAACCACCGCCTATTACAGGAACACCTGTAGTGAGAAACGCCTTCGTCGTCTATGTATGAGGAGAGAGCAATTCTCCCACAGGAGAAGCACCGATTTTTCTCAATCTTCTCCGTCATAGCACATCATCCTCCTCGTAGTTGTGATTCTCACAACTGTGGATAGGGTCGCTCTTATCCATGTGCTGATTCACCGTGTGGTCAGGCACTACACCGCCACACACTCTGCACACGACTCCTCGTATTACCGTGAGTGTGAAATCCTCCCAACTACTCATCATCTTCCTCCTCATCTTCGATGACTGACAAGACTCCTTTCGCCAACCCCGTCGCTAAAGCGAGATTGACCGTGTCGCTGTCCGACCACTCATTCTCTGCCGATATATCGGCAATCGTTTTCAAGGCCGCTATTGCTATACAATATCCAGCCATCACTTCTGCTATTCCATCCTTCTTCATCACCAATCACCTAACATCTGTCTCATTTAAGCCCCTCCCCAATATGGGTCGAGGTCGTGGTTGGGAAGCATTTCCCAACTGCGGAGCATCTCCTGTTCAACACTTACGATTTCGACAAAGTCGGGGTCATGTAGCAGACGACAGGCATCCATGAAACGCTCGTCGTTATCCATGTCTCCGAGTATATCAGCCACCTGTGCATACTGCTCGTCGTTCAACTCCACCCAATACACCAAAGCGTGTCTCTGTCTGTTGAGCGACGCTCTCATCATGTGATAGGGAGAGCCTGTTCCCGCTTCGCCACTACATTCTACGAATGACTCCAAGCCGTGAGCATCGGCAATTCCGGTGTAGATTTTCGTCTCACTCACGCTTACAACACCCCCGCATCGTATTCCTCGATGAACTGACTGATAGTGTATTCTGTAGAATCCCCCTCGTCAAGTTCGCCCTCTCTGTTGAAGTCGAAACCCCAATGGAAGTAGCCTGTCGTATTGGAATGGCTGAACTTTTCGGGCTCGGTCATGGCGAAGCGCACAAACTCAGTTGCGGCATCTTTTCGACCCATCTCCCGTAGTGCGAACCATGAGAGGATGCCCTCCTGACCGCCGAAGCACCTATGTTGGTCTTTGACCTGTTCGTGTATGAATCGCTCATCGCAATCGTGATGGGTTATGCTCTGCATGATACAGGCGTGGTTGAGAAATCCGAATAGCATTCGGAAGTCATGTTCTGAACATTCCATCACTCATCACCCCCTATGGCCTTCACATCGTCTATGAACTCTGAGAGCCAACCGGGGTCGTTTAGGAAGCCGGGTATCTCGATACCCTTCCTCTCCTTCACTAACTCAGGGATGGTCAAGCCTCTGTCATCAGCCTCCTTACACGCCGCCGCGAAATCGAGCATAGCATCCATGTGGTGAGAGAACAAATAGTGGAAGAGCCCACCAACGAACCCCTCGAAGTCCACCTCAGTCATTTTTCACAACCTCCAATGCTCTGCATCTCACAGTCAATTCTTTGTAATCCTCGTAGTTGGTCCTCGCCCACTTGAGGAAGGTTTGGCTACGCTCGAAACACACATCACCATACTCGTTCCTACACAGAGTCATGGCCGGAACTTGGCACTTGGCACAAGGCACAGCCGCAGTATGTAGGTCCACATAACCACGCGAGTTCCGTAGGTGGGAATACGGGTCAGCCTCTCCGAGGATGATAGCCGATTCGTCCTTTTCACTACGGCTACCGCCGAACACTCTCTTCACAAGTCTCCCCATCATGTTATCACCAAGTCCTCGGACTTACCTTGTGTCTCGAAGTGGTCAAAGGCCGCTTGATACCACCCATCCTCTAGGAAATAGACCACATAAGGATGGCCCATCATGTTCATGTGGCCGGACATTTGCGCTCGATAGAACGAGGACCAAATGGCTTTACTCACCTTGAAAGGTGGGGTCTGGAACTCCGCCATCACACACCCCTCCTTATCACTACGCCTTCCTGAACCATCCGAGCGTTCTGTAGCACATAGGAGGCCAGCACACTAGCGGCTCCATACCCTTCTTCGTATTCGAAGTCGGCATACTCTTCTTTCAGCATTCGTAGAACGACAGGCATTTTATGGCCGTGAAGTCGTATATCCTCAAGAAATTGGTATTGGTCAATCCATTCAGGATTGAATCCCTTAGCCAAACCAAGCCGTTTTGCCTCATCCATCAGTTGTTGCATCATTTCCACCTCATCACTCATTCGTATTCCCCCAATTCCTTTAGGAAGGTAGGTTCATCCATCATTGATTTAACATCAATGGACTCAGCAATTACTTTCAGTATCTCTGACATTTTCACAACCAATTGCTTCGCAACAGGCTTATCCAACTTAGTTTCCAGAGCGAGCATCTGCTCACCTGCTTCTTCACACTTGTAGTGTGCAGTTGCTATCCGCGTCATGAGATTGCCAAACCCTAATACAGTTTGGACTAGAGAGAACCTGAGTTCTTCAATGCTCATATCTCCGATATGCTTCTCTAAGGCGGCTATTTGCTTTTCCAATAATTCATCAAACTCTTCTGTCATTTCATACAACTCCGTTGTCTGTTTTCGCTAAGACATGGTTTCTCAAGTCCTGACACCAAAGGACAGCCTCCTCCCTGAGGAGTTCAGCCTCCTTCACCATCTCCATGTGAACAGGGACGGATGCCCTGAATGTATGTCGTAGCGAATGTTCAACCCTCATGAGTGCCTTCGTCATGTGATAGAAAGCATCAGGAGGTCTCCTGATTCCATCGTCGGCAAAGGTTCGGTTCAGAATCTCTCTCACAACAGTCCCTGCATTCTTGTGCCTGTGCTGTTCGAGTGCTGTCTGTAGGGCGCGGGTATTCCTGCGAAGTTCCGTGTGCGCTCTGTTGTCAGCCTTCAAGTAATCTGATTTCTGAATCTTGGAGAGTTCCTCTCCACTAACTTCGTCATACGCCAACCTGATTAGTCGTCGTGAATCCGGCCTCAGAACATGGGAGTTAGCGGCTCGCTTTGCGGCCAAGCCCCTGAGTTCGTGCCTCTCACTCATTCCGGGGTCATACCACCTTAGTCCGGCGAAGCCTGTCTCAGGAGCAACCGTGTTGAACACAGCCTCAACAGGCTGTGCTACGAATATGTCCCCATAGTCGAGGAGTTTGAGAACTCCCTTGACGGCTCTGTCAATCTCTTCCGGCTTGACCTCACGGTCAAAGCCAAAAGTGAGCCTGTGGCCGTATATCTCCGAGAGAGCGAGGCTCCACATCTTCTTGGCCCCACGAAGTGTGGCCTCATGGTATGTGCATGAGCCTACCACTACCGAGAGGATGCGGCTCAGTTGGTCGTCCTCCACTTCGTGGAAATCAGCCCCCCTCCTGACCCACTCATGATGCTGGTTTGAGAGACCCTTGGTCTCGGTTGTGAGTTTCTCAATCAGAGTTGTCATAGTGAGCCTCCTTCACGCCTTCGGCTACCTCATTTTGCATCACATAGATGCACTCCTCTGCCATTTTGCGGTTCTCATCATCCTCCATGTCCTCCATGAGGACACCGAGAGTTCCCGTAGCCAAAGCACAGGCGGCGATTAGTTTCGCCAAACACCTATCGGTGTTTCTGTCGTTGTTAGACCTTATCGTTGTGATAATGTCCTTAGTCATCTCATCTTTCTCCGATAGGAGAAAGGTCTGCATAGTATATTCACTTACTTTCATTTCTCAATCCTCCCCCCACTCTTCTTCGAAGCATTGGGCTACTTCGGCCCAATCCACCTGCAATAGAACAAGGGAGCGTTCAGTTAGGTCTGTCATCAGACCTGTGTGTTGTGAAGCCAAATCGTATAATGCTTGTTGAGGGACGGGTGCTTTACCGCATTCAATTGCGCCGAAGTATAGACCCTCATCGTTCAGGAACCACAGGGAGGCGAGCCATGTGGCGTATGTCTCGTCGTCGCTATCTACCATGCTCATTCTATCCCCCCGCTATCGTCGTTGTCGGGATGGTCGGGGTCCATCTCATAATCTCCTATACTATCTTCGTTCTCTATAGCATTCAGTATGGCATCATCTAGGATTTCTTCGGCTTTGTCCATATCCGACAATGGGATTTCGACCCTATGACCTCCGACTTCGTCGTGAATATCGTCAATGAATGACAGGAACCCATGATGCCTAGGGTCCAACTCGGCGGAATTGACAATCCCGAAGCCTCTCGCATCCAACTCGAAGCCCGGAACCCCTGCTTGGCAGAATAGGTTCATTGTTCCCAAAGCCTCATCCTTAGCCCACTCTCTCACCATCTCAGCCAGAGGAGGGTCTCCCTCCTCTCTTTGCTTCAATTTCAGGCTGGTTGCGATTCCGCTAGCCTCTGGGTCAATCGGAACTGAGCCCTCAGTCGTTATGGTGGCTAGGGCGTAAGCCCTCGCTCCAACCATAACCTGAACCTGTTCGACATACAAACCATCATCTTCGATAATTTTCACAACCTTAGGCCACATTTCGACTAACATCATGTAGGTCTCTGGTCCGAGCCTTCGGACCAACGGACCCATAGGCATAAGGTGTGTAGTGGAGCCGTTTTCGAACTCCCTTGTGTGTGGCATTCTTATGCCATGAGTAGGGTGAAGAGGGGTATCGAGCATGAAACTTATGTGTGTCATGAGACCTACACAGTCGGGAACCGACTGTGGACCGCCCTTCGAATACCACTCAGGAATCGTAGTTGTGTATAGGTTAGGGCCAATAGACCCGGCATAGCCGTCCGGTGTCCCATTCTTCTTGTTAAAGAAGGCTTCCCAATCACTCAAAGTTCCACCCCGACTCTGTTACTTCGTAAGGCCAGAACCCCGGACAGCGTTCTCTGAGATACTCGAAGGTCTTGTGATGTAGTGCCTCGAAGTGGGCGTCCTCTGCTGGTGTTACGCTCCTGTCTAACACACGGATTCGTAGGACCATTGGGCCGTAGAATGGTTGAACCAACCTGTCCCAAGTCGAACCGATAAACATAGTTGATATTGCGTTGGGATATGCTTCGAGAATTGCTCCTTCCTCGTTGCACCATGCCTCTGCTATATGCCCAATTCCACCCCCCGGAAGCAGGATTAGACGGTGTGCGCCCAGAGGAACCTGTTGCATGAGAGTGTCCTTTGCTTCCTGACCCGGTGCTTTCACAACCTCCCTCATGAAATCAAACCTCTCACCTAAGTGTGTGCGAGGACTATCTTCGATAGTGTGATACCTGTTGCATTGGTTTGCTGGTGATAACACGCACACAAGGTCTGCTGTCTCGTTTAGGGCTTCAATGTCTCGTCGGCTCAGAGCGTCGGGCATGGAACTCAAAAAAACCCCACCCTATATGAACCCATCATCAAAAACCACTCCTCTCGCGTGGAGGGCGCGGCCCATCAGGTCTGAGCATAGCACTCGCCTCATCCCCATACTCCGCCCACAGCCACGATATGTCAAGCACCCATGACGGCCCTATGCTACGCATCTCATACAGGAGGAACACCTCCCTGAGATACTCTTCGAGTTTCTCTTCACTCCACTCGTTTATCTTCTTCATGTGGTCAAACAAAACCTGACGATGTTTCGGTCTCTTCATCCACCTGCCTATGTGCTTCACACGATGGCAGTTAGGACACAGAGCCTGAACAGCGACAAGTCGCTGTATGCGGTTTTGGTCATCGTATTCCCATATCTCATGAGCCTCGACAGTATGTCGAGACCCCTGCTCCAAACCACACTCTCCACAGATTTCACAACGCTCTCCACTTCTCTCCTTCGCGTCTCTCGTTATGCGCCCCCATCCAACCACCTTACGCAGAATACTCCGCAGGTTCTTCGAAGCACAATTCCTTGGCACTATCTCACTCAGCAACATTTCCATTCCTCACATTCATGAACCGACCTATAGAAAGCCGTCTGATTTAAGGCCAACCATCAGGCGTAGGTGCTGGTGATTCCATCATTGTGTTCCACAATTGGTTTCTCTGACACTCTCTCCAAATCTCAACATGAGACGAAGGAGGGACGGCTCTAGATTTGACCCAAGCCCCACATCTGTTCTCCATCCACTCGCCCTGTATGGGGGGAGGGTGAACCCACTCACCTTTGCAGAGGGGTTTTGCGTAGAGTTTGCCGTTGTGTGTTAAGCGAGGGTCGAAGCGGTGAACCGGAGGTAATAGGCGAGTAGCGATGTATATGACCCAACTCTGCATACGCATAGAGTCCTCAGTCAGACCCCATTTGGCTGTGGTCGCTAACGACCACTCCCACAAATCAAGCACTAAATCTCTAACCCAAAGCCGATGGCCTCTTCGCTTAGGCCAATCTTGGTGCAGATAGGCTTCTTCGAAGCCGTTAGTCCCTTTCACAACCTCCAATGCTAGATGCCTCATCATTTCCAATTGTGAAGGTTTGTCTGTGCGTATGCCTCTAGACATAGAGTCCCACATTTCCCAATCGAACTTCTCATTCTCCAACCATAGTTGGAGACCCGTTCTCGCACGCTGAACCCCAACCTTCTTGTTCACCCTAGAATACATTCTAGCGAATCGCTCTAGTTGTTGCTTTCTCATAAGTCCCCACCTTCACACCTTTCACAACCACGCCAGAATAGTCCGTCGTAGAGGCTCCCACAGGTTTTGCATTTGTATGCCCGAACCATCTCATACGGCTTCTCGGCGTGGGTGTGGTAGTCTCGCTTACCCACTATGCTCCTCTCCATCAGCACATAAATTGCATAATGTATGCCATCCCTCAAACCCGCTAACCTTCATCATGTGAGTCCCTGATTCAGGGGTCAAGAGTCTGTCGCACTTTTCACAAGTCAGTTCAGAATCGCCGAAGGCGAAGTTCTCAGTCTCCAACCAATCAACGGCTCTTTCAATCATCTCAGGGGGAACAGACTGTCCCATGCAAGTCTCACAACGCCACCTTCTATAGGTGGTTTTGACCTTCCAACAATGGTCGCATTGTCGCTTCATCTTGTCGGCAACTAGCCCACAAGAGCGAACCAATCCCGCATCCCACTCCTCGCTCCATTCGTGTGAGCATTCATCACTCATACGAGACCACCTTTCCGGTAATATCCACATACTGTGGAGGTTTCACTACCCAAACGGTCCAACGATGAGACCCCTGTTTGCGAACATAGGCTTCATGCCCAAGAGAGCGAAGCCACATGGACTCTTTGAGAGCGAGTTGCTTCCTGCCCGTTGTGAGAACTCGAATACCCTTACGATTTATCGTATTACGAATCCGCCTTCTTCGACTCTCTTTGAGAGACTTGTCTCTCTCAACCATGCTAGCAGTAGCGACCCCGTCAATCCAACGATACCTGCTCATGAGTCATCCTCCTCCTCATCTGCGGTAATGCCCTCATGGAGTCGAGCAATCTGCGGTAATGCCTGTATGGTGTGTTTGACCCAAGAAGCAATATCATTGTTTTCAATGATTTCAATTGCCTTGTCATTCCCATTCACGACGAAGTGGGGCCACAAAGCCTCTGCCGTCCCACAGTCCGAGCATATCTCCGTAAGGTTGTCGAATCTCGACAACGCACCCGGATATTCGCCCTGTCTGAACTTCGTTGGTATTTCACCACCACAGAAAGGACACCATAGGTTCTGTCCGTATTCAGCCATGTGTAAGCACCGCCCTGTCAATTATCTTCCTCACTAACCAATGGAAGGTTGTGAAAATACAGCCTGATTCCTTGAAAACAGGTGTATCGAATAGATACAAGTCAGCAAATGCCCCGTAAAGGAACCCCTCATGCGAGAGTTCCACACAAGCGTCTGCCGCATCATCCTTGCTACACACACCGAGAGCCACACCATGACCCGCTACCCATGCTTCCCCCACACAAATGAAACCTATGGGAGGTGCTTCGTCTGCACTCACCTCATTAGTCTCTGCGGAGGCTCTGCATACCATACTCGGAGGGGCGAGCCCCAACTCCTGACATACTGCCTGTAGGTGGTCCTCTGTGCTTTGGCACAAGTCTCGTATGCCCTCTGTTCCTAGGAAGGATTGGCGCACTCGTAGGAGTTGCTCCTTTCGAGAATCGCTGATTCTCCTATCGCTCATTCAGACCGCCTCCTCAGGGGGCATGATGATACCCATTTCGTCTAAGACGAACGCCTCACCGTCTCTAACCATCCTGCGGATAGCCCGAACTCCGTTCGTTCCCAAGTATTGGTTGAGATACCTGTTCGTAGTGTATGAGACATTATTCCACAAGCCCTTCCGTAGGAAGATAGCGTCTGAACCATCCTCTGATTTCACAACGCTGGCTATTACCTTTCCGTAGGAAAGGAAGTGCGAAGTGTATTTGCCGCCAGATAGCGCGAGCGAGAGAACGACTTGGTTAGCGACGGGTCTCCCCGAACGGGGAGAGAACATAGGGCCGCACCCTATGATGTTCTCGCCTATGAGTTCGCCAGAGAGAGCCTGACCTGCCTCTAGCGCGAAGCCATTCACACTCTTCGAGAACTGCATCAAGCCTCACCTCCGTCAATCAGATAGACGAAGTCGTCTATGGCATTACCGACCTTGAAGCGGAGTCCGTTGCGAATCTCTGCATCCACATTCTCATTCATGGCTGAGAACAAGTTCTCAATTGCTTCGACCAAGTCAAGCCCTTTCTCGCTTAGTCGGAGACCGCGTGAGGCGAGAGCATCTCTCTGCAAGAGCAGAGCATCATGGGCTTCTGCCTTCCTTCGCATCTCCCTGCGACGGGTCTTGGCCGCGAGACGAACCTCGGCTCGCTCGTCTGAGGGGACTTCTTCGGCGTTCGTAGTTAGGGCATCTGTTGTTGATATGTCGCTTTTTGACATGGCAAGGTCCAAACTGTCCTCCTATTTAAGGCTAAGTGGCTACTTCACGGCGGGGTGTGTGGGCTCCTGTAGCACACGGCAAAACCCACATCACAGAGTGATGTAGCAAGACTTACCACATGACGGTTGAGTGTATTCATCTAGGGCTGAGTTCGTTGGCTCCCGACCTTCGAAAGGCGACCCTCGACCTTCGAAAGGCGATTGAAGGACAGCCTAGCGTAGCGCATAGCGCAGACGCATCACGCCTACATCATGACACAGATGGAAACATCATCAAAATGATGTTCCCCCTATCACTCACGCAGAATCGTGGGAAGTAAATCTACATGGCATACCATGTAGTGATTTTCACAAACAGTTCACAGCGACACAAAAGTTGTTTTGTTTTGACACCAACACATTTTGACCTGTGAACCGATTGGACTTTGTCCAATCGCTTCACAACATTTTCACATCACCATTTTCCATCGCTTGTTGAGAGATTTTTTTGAGCCAAAAGTGGTCCGTTTTTGCTCCGTATGAAATCTTATATGTCACGCTGTGAAATGCTTCGCTTTTCACATCCCAAGATAAGGTTCGGTTTCTGTTTTCATGATTAGGGACTAATCATGGCGTTCCGGCGTAGGTGCGAGCGTGCAATTCGGCCTGTGTGTGCCGACGCATCAATGACTCTGCGGGACGGCGCACCCACGCGAGGCACACCATTCACTTATGTGAATGGTTGATTTTCACAAGTTGTGATTTTTCATCATCAAAACCACCAAATTATTCGCTATAAACTCTTGATATGAACAACACAAAACAAAGGTTTAACGAAGATTGGCAAAAAGAACTCTGAGGGGGCTCTAGAGCCCCACTCAGAGCATAAAGGGAATGCGAGAGAAAAGCACCAAACGACCACCAAACGACACCATCGAAAAGGCCGTTTTTGTTCGTTCTATTTTGCATCAATGTTTGCTGCTTAAGTTTGCTGTTACACGAAGTGCAACAGCACATTTGCCTCGCCCGCATCAGTCCTGTGGAGTCATGCTGTGCGATGGCGTGCGAATACAATCGCGTTTCCTGTGCTACGGAGTAGCAAAAACAGTTGTGAGATGAGGTAGATGCAACTGATACAGATTTCCCAGAGAACTCTGGGTGATACATTGAGGTTTCACTACGCAAACCCTAAACGGGTTTCAATGCGCTGTATCGCGTGAGTGTATGCGAGTGTGTCCATGACAGTCGCTTTGCGAGTGTCATGGATGACAAAAATTGTGGAGAGAAACTTCGCTTCTTCAGCGTCAGATATGAACCACAGAGTTCCTACGGACTCTGTGTTGTGATTTGGTAGAGAAAACCTCTACTTCATACAGACCGTCCGTGAAGGCAGTTTTACTGCCAACACACAGTCTCCCACACGGAGACCGCGTGTGTTTTGGTAGATGTGGTTCATACCCCCCCTGCGGTCTAACTGCGTGAGTGTTTGGCGTAGAAGAGGCCATCCATTCGGCCTGACATGACCAAGAGGCGAGTTCTACCTAAGGTGGGAAGGTGGGCCTTAATCGCGCCTCATGCCGCGCCTGAGTGCGTGTGTGTTTTCACTAGGTGAAAATCACCCGCGAGCGCGAGTGCGTCTGCTCACCTGAGAGGTCTATGACCTCTCAATTCGTGTGCGTGGGCTTCCCGTAGGGAAGCGTCGTGAAAATTGCAGGGCATGATTCGGCCTTATTCACTATCGAAGATAGTGAGTTTCTGAGCAGACAGACCCACAAGCATACGCCCTCTCGCAGTAGTGTAGGTGCAAACTGACCCCGAGCCCTTAGCGCGGTCAGCATTCGGTCTCTTCGAGATGCTGAAAGTAGCAATCATCACAGAGGTGAACCGAACGAGGGAAGCCTGAATGCCAAATCCGGTTCGCTGATTTGTGAGTCCGTTGGTCGGGTTGGTCCGGTCCCGGCCTGACTATCGGGAAGGTTGCTCCGCAACCCTCACAGTCATTGGGATAGGACTGACAGGTAGCACAATCACAACCCTCCTTCGTATCACTATCTTCGATAGCATCTGCGAAGGACTTGGTGTAATTCCCCGTTTCATCTTCGATGATTTCTAGCATCATTAGGACTATTTCGGGGTGCATCTCTCTCACTACGGTGAGACAGTCGGCGTTCGTCTTGACGGAGTCAAGAATATGGATGAGCGTCCGTAGGGTTTCTCTGAACTCGGCGGAGCCGAAGTGTTCCGGGTAATCCTCATAGTTCTCCCATTGGGAGATTGTCTCGAAATAATCGTCAATGCTAGCATTGAGAGCCACTCGGTCCCATCTGTTCACACACCACTTCACAACGGCTAAAGCCGTTTCATACACGGTGGTTGCTCTCTCGGTCATAGGTCTCGCCCCCTAACCGGAGGTTGGCCTTGAAGATTCCAAAGCACATAGCACCCCTCATCTAGGCAGTAGTGAAGTGGCCCCTTCGGGGTATCAACAAGCATCCAAGAACGGAGTTCTTTGCCACAAGTTTCACAACTCTGCGTAGCAGACCTCATTGGCAATCACCTTCCTCCGGGTTCTCCTCGCAGATGGCCTTCGAGAGGAACCCTTCGAGATGACGAAAGACTATGTCTGCCGCGTGTTCTCTCGCCTCTTCCTCAGGTAGGTTGTCCATCTTGGAGACGATGAAGGTTGTGATTTCGATGGCTAGAGCCGCCCTGTTCATCGGAGATGGGTCGCAGAGGGCTATGGTGATACCCGCCAAATCTTCGATTGGCATATTCACCGCATCAACCTCTTCGTCATCTCCCTCCGGCATGGACTCCTCGAAAGCCTCTAGGAGGCGGCGTAGTCCATCAGGAAGGTCATCCGTTGTGAAATCCCGGTTGTCCTCAGTCATCAAGCCTCACCTCCGGTGTGGCTACCGTCAGCAAACTTGGCTATGTGTTTCCGAGCCTCGGAGAGGCATCGGTGAATCATCTCCTCAGGGTCATTAGTTGGTCGCAGGTCGAAAAGGACGAAGTCCTTCTCGCCAACCAACTGAGGCCCATACTCGAAGGAGTGGTTAGGATAACCAAGCCCGGAGCAGGTCTCCCGGACACTTCGTGTCAGGCTGTTGGCCTCAAAGACGAGGGTTCTAAAGAACCACGACGACAGAGCCGCAGTAATCGCATTTCGGTTCATCGGTTGGTCTGATGCTTTGCATTTCCATGCGGCGGCGAAGTGCCGCTTTCCCTTCGAATATACATTCGAAGCGGCCTCAATCCCCCAAATCTCGACTCGGTAGCCTACGGCTTCCAAGGCTTCTGCTAGAGCAATCATACAGGCCGCCCTCATGAAGCCAACCTTCGGTTCGATGATGCAACTCATCGAGACATTACAACCGATACGGAGTATCGGTATCTCCTTGGTTGCCCTGTTCTTCCGACTTCGTCGGTAGGTGGGCCTTCCGTCTAGGAGTCGGCGGGCCGAGACCCTACCGGGTCGGTGTGCTGACCATACCAAAGGCCGGATGAGTTGGTCCACTAGCGGTCCAAGGACCGCTTTGACCCTCTCCTCGAAGTCCTTGACGAAGTCAATATCGTCAGGGTCCGGGGTCAGAGCAATCTTCTCCGTCATCTCAGGAAGGTCTCTTCCTGAGAAGGACTCATCGTTGAGAGATGGCCCCCAACGACCCCAATGGGGTCGTCCTCCCTTGTTCTCAGTCTCGACCTTAGCCAACACCGTTCTGACGAACGAAGTTAGCGAGCCGAACCGCATGGCTTCATGGCCGGGAACTCCCTCCACATCTAGGTTAATGATGGAATCATTACTTCTCATATTCAATCCTCCGTTGTGAAAACCTCAACTCCGTTGAGACTCCCTCAAGCGGCCCCCCCTGCATCTGCATCACCGCCGACTTCGTCGTCGGTCTCGTTCTGAGAATCAAAGGCTGTAAGCCTTTCAGCGACCTCGATAGCGGCTTCGGAGCCTGTCTTTGGCTTCGGCGGAGCCGCCGCCCTTAGGGTGTTCTCAATCCTCCTGTGGTCTGCCGCCTTCCCTTCGAATGGGACTACGCCGGATAGTGGCTCTCCTGCCGATGCTAGAGCATCGTCGTCCCAAGTGGCAAACAGTAGTGAAAGGATGGTGTTCTCATCAAACGGAGTTTGGTCTAGCATGACTCGGCACTTGACGAAGTCCCTCGTTGAGATAAGTCGGTTCACTCCGGCCTCTTCGATGTTCTGTCGAGCCAACCACAGACGCTCCCTTAGGGAGTTCATCTGTCGGTTCCCGCCCAGAATTACCGTCTCGATAGAGACTGAGTAGTCCACCGGGATTCTAAAGAATCGGTCTAGGCTAGCAAAGTCCTGAGCCTCTCTGAGATACATGGAGGTTCCTCCATCTCCGGCAGTATTCCCTGCCGCTAGGCAGACAAAGTCTCGGTGTCGAGAGATTCTCTCTCCGGTCTGAGGATGACTGATGTGGCTTCCAGCCAACATCGCATTCATGCTTATCAGAGTGGCATGGTTTAGTGCATCGAACTCGTCCAAAACCACGACTCCTCCGTTAGCAAAGCAGTTCAGAATCGCCGAAGGCGTGAACTTTTCACTACCTGCTTCGTCTCCGGTCAGGGCTGGAACCTTGGTTCCAACTAGGTCGGCAGGAAGCATCTCCTCAGAGCAGGGGAACACAACGGAGTTGGGGTAGAAGGTCTCTCCGATGAAGCCTCCGGCTTCTGGTGATAGGTGGTGAAGGATTTCATGGATTGAATCGGCAATAGTGGTCTTACCACTCCCTGCTGGTCCATACATCAGAACGGCCTGTCTCCTTACGGCTTCTGCCGAGCCCACTCTGTGGGCATCTGTGAAAGTTCGGCAGAGGGTCAGAATCAGAGGCAGAGCCTCATGAGTCAGTCCAATCTCTAGAGACTCCTCTATCTCCTCAAGAGGAGATATGACGAAGGGTTCAGGCTCGGCTTCCTGAGCATCTTCGATGCTCTCAAGTCTCTCCTCCATCTCCTTCTTGAGTTCCTCAAGCCTCGCCTCTTGTTCGGCCTCTAGAGAATCTAGGGCTTCCTGAGAAGCGGAGCCTTCGGCTTCGGCCTTCGCTAACTGCTCTTCGAGCATGGCCTTCTCAATCATATTAGCGACATCATCTTCGATGGAGGCTGTAATAGGATTCTCCGAGTCTCCCATAGCAGCCTTGAGTTCCTCAAGGCGTTGTGAAAGTTGCTCAACCGAAGGTTGGCCCTCTCCACTCCCTGTGTCGGTCCTATCAGGACTTCCCTCCTGTGGAGTTCCTGCCTCTGAACCCTCTCCGAGGGGAGAGCCTTCCTCTCCTTCATGGTCATCTTGAGGGCTGTAGCCCTCAACTTTCACAACCTCGGCGGTGTTTGGTCCCCCTTGGGGGGACCGCTTTCCTTTGGCAACCATCAGGGACTTCTCGACAACACACGAAGTGTGAACCCAAGTCGTCGCCTTCTTGGTCCTCATCTCCGGTGATGGAATCACCGAAGTGATGGGGTGGACTCCTTCCTCAATGGCTTCGCCGCAGGAAGGACAAGACTTACGGGCTCTCTCCGCTATCCTGCTTACAGCAGGATTCCTACCTGAGGTGGACCGGAATATCCTCTGCCCCGTAGGGCAAAGTTCCTCCACAGAGCGAACTGCACCAATACTTGGTGCAATCGCTAGACCCCCTAGAAGGGGGGCAATCGTTGTTATGGCATCAACCAACAGTTCTGCAACTGCTGAACATAGTAGCAACATCGGCTCCATGCCACTCCAAAGGGAGGCCATCCTACTTAAACCCTCTAAACTACTACCCTATCCTCCATCTGCCATCGAAGATGGCTGATAGGAGGGTTAGGGTAAAGTGATTTTCACCACAAAATCGGAAAAATGGTGTGAAAATTGTCGCGCTTATCAAAAGCGGCTTACCGAAGCCACTTTTGGTAAGGTCTGGGCCGGAGTCCGGTTCCATAAGAGTCCTTCACGCTTGGGACAGATTCGTCAGAAGGCTGTCGTGTGAAAGGACCACCTCGAACCATCTTGTTCCCTGCGAGACAGTAGGCTCCCTCAGGGAGCCCGCGCATCGGTCTTCGCAGTAAAACAGCGCGTGAATTGGCCGATTCGGTGATTTTTTTCACTACCTACGGTAGTGTTTTGTCGGCCCTACAAGTATAGAGAGTTAGACGGACCGGAAAGAGGCCCATAGGGGCCACTTTCCTGTCCGGCTAGGTTCACATACTTCCGGACGCGCATGAGCGATTCCCTGAACAGGGAATCTAGAAGGGGTCTAAATCACTAGCCATCACTCACTCAAGACTCCGTCTTGAATCAAAATGACCCGTAGGGTCAAAAAAACTTGAGAAGGGCTTCGCCCTTACCTTGAAATTGGGGAGCCTAGGCGTTTGTTGAAGATTTCATCTCTCGTAGAGAGATGTTGGCACTCTCCCCGAAGGGGGGAGAGGCCGTTGTGAAACCTCAATCGTAGATTGAGTCGGTTGAGTCCCAATCCTCAGGACTCCAAGGCTCCATCTCTTCCTCAACTTCGTTGAGGATTTCTTCGTCTTCAAGGAGGACTCCCTTTACAAGGGAGTTCATTACCACCTTGGCCTCATTCTCCGTCTCGAAGAGACGAGTCTCCGGGAAACTCACTCCGAGACTTTCCCTCATACCACCTACGGTGGTTTTCCAAACTCCCCAAAGAGAGTCGAACCCATCATCCTCCTCAAAGAGGAGGATAACTGTCGGGTCTTCAAATGGGTCGTCGTTATCGGAGATAACGACCCATAGGTCAATTTGTCCTCCCCAGATTCTATCCTTCGGATAGAACCACATCAGTTCGGGGTGTTCACCACCTTCGGTGGTGATATAGACCTCCTCTCCTCCTTCCTCCGGAAGGAGAGGGTCAAAATTGCTACCGAAGGTAGCATCCTTTATCTCCTTCTCCGAAGGAGATGCAGGGCGGTCGGCGTTGTTCTTCTCGTCATGGTCATCGGTCTGAGCCATGAAACTCCAAAGGAGGTTCAGCCTATCAAATCTCGTTTTCACTACACTATCTACGATAGTGAATTGCTAGACCTAGGTGAAATCGGTCAATTAGCCCCTATCTACGATAGGGGCTACTCCTCGTTGTGAAACCACTACCCCCTATAGGGGGTAGTGAAACGCCAAATCTCCGGGGTGTCGGCGGGGCTGTGGGCGGCTACCCCCTCTCAAGATTTTCAACAATTTTTTTGAAAAAATTATCCACCAAAACGGACATAGCGACCAGCAGTCCTCTGAACGCGGCTAGGGTTGGCTCTATTGTTCCAAGACTCAACTGAAACACCACCACCCACAACAGGAACATCCCCATCTCTGTGTGTGAATTGGTCACAGGCATGAGCCATAGCCATAACACAGTCGTTGTGTTTGCCCTTATCTACAATGACTCCCTTATCCCAAGCATGGGTCTCAAGTTCGTCAAGGAGGATATTCACAACTCGTCGGGTGTGGTCGTCTCCATAGGGGAATATGATTTTCTTCTGCTCGAACCAAGAACGGAGTCTAGTCAATAGACCCTGTTTCTGCACTCGGTTATTGACTGCGCTCGCTACATAGTCTATATTCGCACCGCGCTGTGCAATCAAAACCTCATAGAGTCTCTGAAAGCCAGCAGACTCAGAAGCGAATATGGGGTTCTTATAGGTCTGACAGAGACGAATTATCTCATCAACCTGCTGAGAAGGCTCCCTATCATTGAATCTCCAAATGTTCACAAGATGGAGGAATCCGTTCTCATCCTGTCTCATGACAACCATGACTGAATAGTCCTGACCTATACCATGAGCCGGGTCGAAACCAATAGCATACCTGCCGGGGTGGAGTTTAATCTCCTCCAAAACTGACTCCATACTGAGGTTGGCTCGCGTCAATCTCGATGGATATACTGCTGCTTCGTCATCAACTACACGACACATATATTCCTGAGAGAATGCCAAATCACCCATAGCCTGTTTCTGTTCGAGCAGGAACTCAATAGGTCTGAACTCAGGCCATAGACAGATAGGGTCAATCGTGGGGTCTTTCAACCATTCGTCATAATTCGTGATACTGCCCTCCATCCAAGTTTTCCAAGTCTCGTTATTGAGCATCTCGGTGTGATATAGGTCATTCAACGAGAGGGGAGTTCCGACGCAGTAGATTGAGGTTCCCGGTGAAAGCATAGGAGTGAGTTTCTTTCTGAACCATTGCTTGACGGAGTCATCGGATATATCACCCATCTCATCGAGAACATCGTCTAGAATGATACAACTTGGGTGTTCTCCACGAATAGCACTACCAACGCTGCTAGCCTTAATCCAAGCACCATTGGTCATTCTGAGGTCCCACTTACCACCGCGAGTCTCATCGAGCATCTTCGAAAGGGAAGGATGGCGGCGCAAATCTTCTCTAATCTCTTCTATCCTGTTGGCTGCTAGGTCCTTACTAGCAGAGAACAACCAGATTCTATAGGGCTTGTCTCGCCACTTCTCGAAAAGGAGGGAATGCACAGCCTTCACGCGCAGAGTAGTGGATTTACTGTGGTCTCTTGGAGCAATCAGACAGACCCTATGGACCGAAGCCTGTTTTCTATCTTCAAGAAGGTCGAACCAATCGGATATGTGGTCGCCCCAAGTGTAGCCTAACCACTCGTAGAAGTGGCGCACATCGTATCTGCTCCGTTGTAGATTAAAGTTCGTCATCAACCGGGTCAAAATGACCACCTCCAGAGAAGTAGATTGGCAAACCGGCCCATTCAACCAAGAAGGAAGCCAGATGCTCTATCTCTTCTCTGCTCAGATGTGCTGATAGCATAATCTCCTCATCTGAGATTATGAAAACTAAACCGTCGTCCTCAAAATCTGAATCTAGAACTAAGAGTGTTCCTTCGGGTTGGCCCCACTCAGCACTTGTCATTCAGAGCCTCCAGAGCAGCGACACCGTCACGAAGTTCTGTGAAAACCTGAATGCTTCGTTCCGTTGGTGATAGTATAACCATCGGACAGGTTGGTCTGTCTCTGGTGAATCCAAGAGTCTCGCCATAACCGTCAATAATCTTGTAGGAGCCGGGTCTGATAGCCCACCGTTCTCTACCGTGTCTGGTAAATGGTTCGATAACGGGGACATGGTTGTGGCCTATAACGCCTATGTCAAAATCGGATTCACCATCTTCCCACATCTTCTTCACTACCCTAGCAGGATGTAGTGCGCTATTACCCCTTCGCTGGTGACGGACTGACACATAGTATGCCTGACTACCGATTAACAACTTGATATTGAGTTCATTAGAGTGATACAATATACCCTTTTCTTTGAGAATCTGACCAAGCGGGTCAAAGTCAGTTAGGCCGCTAGTCCAAAGGTCGTGATTGCCCGCGACAACAGCGACAATCTTCTCATCGAACAAGTTGAGGTAGTGGTAAGCCAACTTCCATTGGACACTAGGGGGGATTCTCTGCCTCATCGCGGGTTTTGCTTTATCAACCATGAAGTTATCAACGAAGTCTCCGCCGTGAATCACAAACAAGTTGTCTGTTGCCGCAATCAGTTCGGCGTCTCTTCTCATCTGCTCATGGTCAGTATAGGAGTTGCCTATGTGTTGGTCGCTAGCGAACGCAACGCCGATATAACCGCCCTTGTTGAATGATACTTCTGCCCACCTAGAGTCTTGATGAGCCAATAGTGATTCTCTAGTTGTGTCTTCGACCTGTTTCCACAACTGCTCTATGTCCTTCTCTGGGGAGTCTAAGTGAACAGTTTCGAAGTGGGTAAATGACTTCTGTGTAATCGCCCCTCGATATTTGGCGTTTTCAATTCTCTTCTCCCAAGCCCCAACGGTAATGTCAGGTCTCTGTTTGTTGAGCCTACGAGCGAGTTCCTTCCAAGAACCATCCCAATGTAATGGGATAAGTTCGTTGGCATCTGCTCTCTTTGGAACTTCATCAGGAAACTTCTCCTTGAAGGACTTGATGTGGTATCTCCACCCATGAACGCTTCTCCAATCCTCAGTCTCCGCTAATCTTTGTGCGAAATCGTAGTCTGAGGAAGCCTCAACCCACCAACTCATCTTGTCCCGTATTACAGTCTCCTCGCGCTGTCCCATTGGTAAGTTCTAGGTGTGGCTTGCCTTATCAAGTTTGATTCTTTATGCAATGGAAACAATTGAAAACATAATACAGGCTTGCTGTATCACGATTCTCGAATTGTTTAATTTCTCTATAGGACATTTAGAGAATTAGTATAGCCCTAACCTAAAACCTACTATAGGAAATAGAAACAATTGGCAAACCGCACGACGGAGAGCCTCTATTCTTTCTGACAGAATTAAGACGCCAAAACAATAAACAGTTAAGTTTCGCTGGCTACTCGCTACAACATGGACGAAACGGCGTTGGCTTTGATGGCCCGCCTAGATAATGTCCGAGACGATGTGACAGACCTCAGATTCGAGGTTTCCAAGGCACTAGACGCCCATGAGGACCACACAGAACGGCTGAAAGTGCTTGAAAACCTGTCTGAGCAGGTAGTTGAGGACATTCGGGTGATTAAGGATGGACCTCTATATTCCGTTGATAAGTTCATCACAAAGCGTGTAGCACAGACAACCGGAGGCTTTGGAGTGCTACTATACATCGCATATACGCTGATATGATGCCCCCAAAGGCTATAAATCGCCAACAATCTCGCTAAATCATGGGCATAATGGACATTTTCCGTCGAAAACCCACCGAAAAGGCATATTTTTCAGGAATTGTTGGCGATAAACGCGACGCATTCCGCCCTGCGAGCGAAAATCCGATGATTTTAGCAGCCGCAGCAGGTCTAAGCGACATAATGACGGACACAAATAGGCTCAGAACCAACTCAAACTTCACTACAGACTTCGATTTGTATGATTCTATGCTCGAATTGGACCCAGAACTCAATGGTGCGGTGCGTGCAGTCAGTCTAACAGCCAATTCCTACTCAATAGACTACCGATTGGCGAAAAACGCTACTATACGCGAGCATATCCGCCTTCTAGTTGAGGAGACACTCGATTTTGACGACTTTCTCATCAATGCCATGCGAAACCTCATGGTATATGGCAACGACATAAACAAACTCGTTGGGACTAGCAGCGAGGGCATCCAAATGGTGCAATCTCTACCAATCAACCAGATTACGATTAGTGATGGTCGTCCAGCAACTCAACCAGCAGACCAAGCGAACCCAATTCTCGAATCCAACGACTACATACTGCGTGAGACTCAACAAACCGAGGAACGCTTCTCCGGTGAGGAGATTTTACACATCAAGATAGACTACAGAAGCAATTGGTTCCTAGATTCACAGAATAAGTGGTCGTATGGTATATGGGGAGCATCTCGCTTTTCATCATTGAAGCAAGCCATACGCGCCAAGTATAACACAATCAACAACCGAATTGCGTTGGAGGAATCCATGACAAAACAGTTCATCACGATAGACATGAGCGCAGTTGAACACATTACTGACCCGGATGAACAGAGGAACAGGCTCATTCACATTATGGATGAGGTTATCACAACGCTAGAGGGATTGAGAGGCGACCAGATTCCGATTTTCCCAGACTACATCACTATCCACCATACCGACACGCGCAACACTCTGCCAGACAGCACTAACTTCCTAGACACCGTGAACGCTGATATTGCTGCTGTGCTACAGGTTCCAAGAGTTGCCGCAGGTCAGGAGCGAGGTTCAACCTTCGCTGCAACATACAACGCTAGTATGTGGGCGACTAATGCTATCCGCAGACTGCAACAGATTTTGGCTCAAGCAGTTCAGGATTTGTTCAGCACTCACATTACACTACTCATGGGCGAGCATTCCATGAAGGACCTACCGAAGTTGGTTTTCGACCCAATAGAGGAGGAGACACCAATGCTACGAATGCAGAGGGCTTCCCTAGGAAAGAGTAGTGGCCTACTTACTCTAAACCAAAGCCTTGAAATCCTAGATATTCCACCCATAGGACCGGAGGGTGATGTTAGAGGAGGTTCTGAGCAGTTCGATATTGGAGAAACACCAAGAGAGAACAGTCAGCCCGGAGCAACCGACACAATCCAAGAGGAAGAAGAGGGAGAAGTCCCAGAGGTGTTGGAGGATGACTGATGGTGAGCCTATTTGTCCTTCCTGCGGCCACGATTCTGATTCTAGCAGTTCTTACCACAGCGTTCTATCAGAATATAGGGGAGATTAGAATTATGAAGGGTAGGTCATTCAACGATTTCTTCATGGCTATTCTCGGAATACCAATTGTCCTCGCTTGGGTGTTTTTCGCCTGTTATGTGATATGGTCTGGTATCAAGAACCCAGCAGTAATAGGAGATTTGGATGGTTACACAACACTCATCGCTATCATAGGAGGTCCGGCGTTGTTAATAATTAAGGATGCTCTCGATATGTGGAAACAGGAACAAAACGCTGAGATTCAGTTCATGCCTGAGAAGTATAAGCATCAGATGTGTCTGATGGAAAGCCAACAGAAACACGAAATAGAGATGGACTCGTATGAGAGGACAAACGGCCACGATGGTGAGGTTTGACCGAAACTACGAAATGTCGCTACGCTCTACTAAAACCGATGGGGATAACAGGCGAATACGACGGCCAACTAGACTTAGCAGAGGGATTGGATTTTCTACTAAATGGAGGGGATGTAGAGTTCTGCTACATGGAGGTTCATGGAGATGACTACAGACCATTCTGCCTCGACCCCCAATGGAACGGAATCATGGGTAGTAGCCCAGAGGAACTTGGCTTCACACTCTATGTCGGTGTCCTCCTCTGTGTCGGACTTTACTTCACGGTAAGGATGTTTCTTGAAGGTTATCTCAACCGAAAGAATTGATAAGTCAGTCTAAGTCTCCTAGGCACATGGTTTGCGGATGCGATGAAAAAATGACAGCAAACGAGTTTGCCAAGAAAGTCCTAATGTTGCTTGATAGTAGCGAAAACCAAGAGGCAGACGAGGACTCTGGTTATGCCCCTAACTGTAAAGAGGGCTACGAAGAGAAAGACGGAGAGTGCGTGCCAATAGCAGTCACTTGTTCCGTATCTCTTGAGAGTGTCGAAACCCGCATAGAGGCATCCACAGGTAAGTCAGTAATCGAAATCACAGGAGTGGCTTTCCATGAAGGGTTTAACGCCAACAATTGGAAACTAACTCGACAGGGAGCAGAACACACCGTCGCTCAGATGATGGGTGCAGATTTGACTCTAAACCATCCAGAGGCCACACATGGTGGCTTCTCACGCAATATGGATGGTGGGGTTGATGAGGCAATTGTCGGATTCATAACCGACGCATTCGTAGCCTATGGGGAGGACCCAGACAAGTGGGATGTGAGGTTCAAAGCAACCGTCGCCCGCGAGGAACTGTTTTCTG
>VTLG01016163.1_pt1 | contig 72177 bp, 58 predicted proteins | sample 4694571 | NCBI WGS metagenome assembly VTLG01 (sample SAMN12604809, study PRJNA352737) | marine metagenome | biome: ENVO:00000447; feature: ENVO:00000209|ENVO:00000569|ENVO:01000036; material: ENVO:00002151; isolation source: viral sequences binned using virsorter ...
CACCTGCACCAGCAGCACTAGCAGCAGTGATTTGATTAGCAGCAAAGTCTCCAGATCCATCACGAAGAACGACTGTAGATACAGTTGCAGCAGTTGCAGTTGTTGCACCATCTAATAGGTCTGCGTTAAGATTATTAATTTTGTCTGTTGTAGGAATAACAAGAGCAGGTCCAGATGATACTTGAGATATAATCTGACCATCTACTGTTGCAGTCCCATCAACATTTAAGTTGTTGTCAATATCAACTGATGTACCAGCACCAGTTACATTAAGTGACCCGACTCTTAGAGCACCATCGGTACCTGTTAAAACTTCAGAAGTATTAGTTGCTGAGGTTAGGAAGGTAAACTGTTGGGATGATCTATCGAATCCGAAGAAACCAATTTTCGCTGAGCCGTCGTAATAACGGAACTCAACACCACGATCCTTAGCGTCGTTGCTGGATGGTGCCGTGTCACCTCCCAGAGTAATAATAGGGTCATCGAGAGTAGTGACCGTGCTGTTAACTGTAGTGGTTGATCCATTTACTGTAAGGTCTCCTCCGACTGTGAGGTCATTGTGGAATTCACCATCTCCTGTAGAGTTGGTAACTGTAAATGCTGCACGAGTATTACCTGCATCATATACTACGAAGTTTCCACCGACGTATGTATTCTTGTCTATTGTTGCACCACCAGCAACCTGTAAAGCAACTGAACTATCTGCAAGAGATGTTGCTTCATCAGCATTGCTGACTACTAAATTACCTGATATATCTGCACTGTTGTTAAGGTCTAAACTACCTGTCAACTCTGTATTGCCGTAGACTCGTGCCCCGCCACCAACTGCTAGGTTTTTCGCTAGTCCTATACCACCAGAGAATCTTGCAGCACCATCAGCAGCGTATGATCCTGTTAGAGTTTGCTCTGTGTTGTTTGTTGCTGTAACTACACCAGAAACACCGAAGGTGTCATTGATTTGTGTAGCATCACCAACTGTTACTGTACCAATAATGTTAGTGTTACCGTTGTCAGTATCAACTTCAAACTTAGTAACAGCAGAACCGTTTTGGATTGTAAAAGTTTTATTAGCATCGTTAATTAATAAACCAGATGTAATTGTAACTTGCTCATCTATATCAACAGTTCCGTCAATAACGCAATTCCCAGTAGCAGCAGCAACAGTAAACTTGCTAGTAGCAATATCAAAGTCTCCGTCGATACCGACGTTACCAACCACATCAAGAGTACCAGCGATATTGGTATTACCAGTAGCCGAAGCCACCGTAAATTTATCCGTGCCATTGTCTAGTTGGATTTTAAAGTTCTTGTTGTCAGCATTCAAAATAACATTATCTTGGAATGTTGCCTGACCATCAACGTTTAAAGTAGTATCGAAGTCAACACCCAACTTAGTATTAAGTGTACCTTCAATAACTGTATTACCGTTATCGGTATCAACTGTAAATTTGTCTGCTGCTGAATTGTTTTGTATCTTAAAGTTTTTGTTGTCACCATTGATAGTTACATTGTCTTGGAATGTAGCAGCACCATCAACGTTTAAAGTGGTGTCAAAGTCAACAGCAGCGTTAACTGTGAGGTCACCAACAATAGTTGTATTACCAGTAGCACCTAGGACACTAAACTTAACTGTGTCACCAGAGTTTTTCTTACCAACGAAAAGACCTTCTCCAGATCCTGTAGCACCAACATGTAAATTCTGAGCAATACCTCCACCACCATACACTCTCATGTTAGAAGTGTTATGTGTAGCATAGGTTGGGTTGTAAGCAACACTACTACCAACCCTAAACTTATATCTTACCTGCAACCAGTTCCGTAAACCCCAACTCTCTGTACCACTATCTCTCTGGTTGAAGTTACCGTTTAAGTAAATATCGTCATTAAACAATACTGCCTTATCAAAGTATCCACCACCATCACATCTTACAGCACCGTAGTCACTACTCTGTATTTCATAAAGGTTTGTGCTATTGTTTAGAGCAACGTTAGGAGCATCAGTTGATTCAAAATAAACTAGAGATGCTACGTTTAAGTTTGAATTTAAGTCTGTGTTACCTGTTACTGTTAATATACCACCAAATTCTGCATTACCTGTTGTGGTATGAAGTGTAGTCTTAGTAGTTCCTGACCCATTATTAAGTTGAAGAGTCTTAGAAGCACCTTGGAATACAATATTATCATCAAATCTACTTGTAGAGTTAGCACGGAATGTGCCATCTACATCTAAAAGTCCACCAATATTAACGTCGTCTCCAATACCAGCACCACCTGCTACTACCAAATCTCCAGTAGTATTAGATGTTGAGTTAGTATTTGTTGTTAGTTTTAAGTTACCAGCGATGACCCCTGCATCTGTTCCAGAGAATACCTCTGAGGTATTTGTGGCATTGTAGAGGAATGTGAATGCCCCTGTATGTCCTCCAAGATCGTTGGCCGAATCGTCGTAACCAAAGAATCCAATTCTTGCTTGAGAGTCATAGTATCTGAATTCAACTCCTCGATCTTTGTTGTCATCCGAACTTGGAGCAGTATCACCACCAAGAGTGAGAATAACATCATCCACCTGCATAGTGGTAGAATTAATTGTTGTAGTCGTGCCATCTACTTGTAAGTCTCCATGTATTCTACATGTCCCTGTGACTGCTCTGTCATCACCTGGGTCTAGGTGTAATACAGATCCAGAAGATCCAATGTAATCTGCTTGGAATCTTGACCCTTCAACATGTACCTTACCATTAGTTGCTTCACTTGCTTTAATATCAACTAAGTCTTCTGCTGTAATATTAAGTGTGCTTGACCCAGCTCCTGAGTTAGCAACGTTAAGTGTAAATGATCTAGCAGAAGATGAATTCTGTGTGGACTGAATAGTAAGATTACCATCACCAGTCTTGTCTACAGTTTGTGCAACCCCTCCGTCGAGGGTAATGTCTGGATCACTGAAATAGGATCTGACGTTGACATCAATCTCTCCAGCACTACTATCACCCGTATTATTTGCCCCAAACAGTAGATTACCACTTGTATCATTAATCTTGATATAGTTAAGTTTATTGAATCCACGATATCCTGTAGTAGCAGTTAATTCTTGGTCGAGGTCGAAGTCCTCTTTTGCGTTACCGTCAGCAAAGGATATTCTGGAGTTTTGTAGTTGAGTATTGTCAACACCAGCTGCAGAAATGATAACGTGACCAGCCGCAGATACGTCAAAATCCTCCTGAGCAAAGGAAGCGAGTCCCTTCTGTTGTGTCGTAACCGCACCAAGGTATCTCCACGATCCAGCATCTGTAGTATCTGAATGAGTAGGTGCCCCAGCTCCTGCTGAAATACCTGCAATGGCTTGATAAAGTTTCGACGAATTAGTAATCTTATCGTCTCTGGAATAGGTCGTTCCTGCATTGTATGCTGCTGCTGTTGTTCCTTCTACTGCTGTTGCAATAGGAAGTGCTACTGATGCTGTTAGTCTACCATATGCGTCAACAGTATATGCAGTAGTGTTAACAGTCTCTGATCCAGCAATGGATGTTAGAGATGCAGTGTTATATGCAGCAGCAGTTACAGCAGTTGTAATTAGGTCAATGGTTGGGTTTGCAGATATACCACCACCATCTGAAATTTGAATTCTTGCGGCTGTACCAGTAATAGTCCTGGTTGCCATTGTACCAGCAGAAGTCCTAGAAATTAATCCAGTCGTTGTTAATCCTGCAACAGCGATTAGGTCATTATCATATGGTTGAGCAGAAGCACCTTCTACTGTACCATCTAATCCGTATGCAGAAAGAGTTGTTGGGTTTGAAGCATTTGTAATTCTACCTTTAGCATCAACTACTACTTTAGTATATGTCCCAGTAGGTGTTGCTGTGCCATCATAATGAGGCAGAGTAGATATAAGTGAAAGTGAAGTATTAAGCGTTAAGTTTGCACTACCATCGAAAACACCAGTAGCAGAAACATCATCAGCTAATTGAAACTGTCTGGTTGAAGCAAGTCTTGAAGCAGTAGAAGCATTACCAATAAGGGTTGAAGTAATTGTGCCAGCAGCAAAGTTACCGTCAGCATCCCTTTGTACTAGAGTGTTTGCAGTATTAGAAGTTGATTCAACTGGTCTCTCATAACGTAATGAGTTCCATGCAGTTACACCATCTCCAATCTTAAATCGACCAGTGTCTAACTCTATCCCCAATTCGCCTTGTGCTAATGTAGGGTTTGAGTTTGCCCATTCCTGGGCACCACCTCGTCTTAATTGAATTCTATTTGCCATTTTATTAGGACAACGCTAGTACTATGCTTCCAAGTTATTTATGCCATTAAAAAGGGGGAAGTTATTCCCCCGTGACTAATTCGTCGGTTACGTCAGTGTCTTCAGGCTCTTCGGGCTTTTCTATGAAGTAATCCAAAGTCTCTAAAGCACCTTGTAGTTTAAGGGCAGTTATTTCATTCTGTTTGATTTGGGCAGCCAATTTCTTGTTTTCTTCTAGCAAGGCAGTATACCTTGATTGAAACTGTGACTGCATTTCCTCTTGGGAAACTTTTTCAACTGGTTCTGTCATGATCTTTAGCTAACGTTAGTAATAGTGATTTGATTTCACCCAATTCAGATTTTAACCCAGAAACTTCATTTTGTAAAGTATCCATTTGTTTTTCTTTAGCTTTCTCAGCCTTTACACCTGCCATATATTTTTCATAGGAAGAAGCATTTCCTAAATCAATACCTCCAGAACTGGTATCTTTAAACCATCCATCGGCATCTCTCACTGGTACTTTCATATTAAACTGCTAATGCAATTGCTCTGAGGTCTTTAATGACAGGACTATATGCTTGGTTAGGTGAAGCATATACTATCTTTATCTGATATTGGTCGAAGGACAAACCAGAAACTTCATACGAATAATCTTTAAACACATAGTTATCAGTTGTACCTGGAACTGGTGTTGTTGGGAAGTATTCAAACCCGAATTTTTCAATTGGGTCAGTGTTTCCAGTTGGACGCACTCTATATAGGACTCTTATTATAGCGTTAGTGGGGCGGAAAGCCGCAAACATAACCTTGATAGCACCAGAAGAATTTGTCAATGTAGCAGCTCTTGTAATATAGCAAGCTTCATGCTCATCTCCAGTGGCTAGTTTAGCTGAATCTGTATTAGTTGGATTATTAATCCTGTTAGAAACTAACACAGCAGACATTCTATCAGTATCAATAATAGGAGAAACGTTAGTTGATGTTGTCTTCATGGTTAAATCTAACCTTAAAGACTTCTCACCACTCAACTCTTCAGATTCATTAATCTGTGAGCAAATCAGTTTAGGTGAGGCTAACTGATTATTGTTTTGTATCAGAATATCATAGAAGATACCATCGTTTGCAAATGATCCAGATAAGGCATTAGCACCATCGTTGATAGATGTACCACTAATAAAGTTACCTCTTGCTGTAATCGAAGTCTTAGGTAGCATCATTCTTTGAACCTGAGGAATGATATTCTCAAACTGTAGGTTTTGTGTAGCAGTAGCATTTGCACCACCACCCTGAATACCTATGTCACCTAAAGAGGTTACTGCAATTTCATAAGAATCTAATGTAGGATTCTGAATAGCAGTATGAGTTTTATTCAATTCTGTTAGAGGAATACCATCAAGGTTATAACAAGAAACAACAGACTCATCTACATGAGATGCAGCAGTTGTACTACCTTGTGCTCTTGCTTGAATAGTAACTGTCTTACCATCATTTGAAATAGCAGAGTAAGATAAAATCTCATCATCAATCTTAAGGAATCCAACGTTAGATGCACTAATAGCAACACCATTTATAGTTTTATGGAATGCACTAGCATCATTAACAGTTATGGATGAATCTGTTGCTGAAATAGCAGCAGTTAGATAAGTATCACTAATCTCAGATATCAAACCTGATAACGTGACGTTATTGGCAACGTCATGCATCGCATGATTAGTATGATACACCTTAATCTTCCTTTGGTCTGTAGTATATGTGGGTGTAACATCAGGATAAGCATCAGATATTGCTCCAGTTTCTACAGCATCACCAGATGGAGTGAAGACATTAACAGTTGCAGTCTTACCACTTTGTCCACCAGTAATAACTTCAGTTGAGTTAGTAAAGTCATCAGAAACAGATGTAAGTGCGAAGGTTGCAGCACCACCACCGTTATCTGTCCAAGTTCCTACAACAGCAGTTGGAGCACCAGAGGAGTTACCAGTAATGGTTTCTCCAACAGTGAATGCACCAGATGCACCAGTCACTGTCATTGCACCAGTTGTCTTAGATGATACGATACGGTTAGTTACGTTACCACCAGCAGCAGAACCTTGTGCGAATGTACCTGCGATGTTATCTAATGTAATAGCAACTCCACCAGCTAAGGTTTCTACCTTAGTAATGGTACCTTCTGCAAGGGTTGTCTTCTGATAAACTCTAGCACCAACAGTATATGGTAGTGTTGTAGAGTTAAGTACCAAACGAATGCTTGGTTGGAAAGTCTCGATAGGATCTCTTCTCAGTGCCAATACACCTTTATTACCAACACCTAGTTTAGCGTTGTTAAGTGTGACCTGAGTATTACCAGTATTATTAAACTCTGCTCTATAGATAGAGAATTTAAGATCCTCGTACTGGTCAGCAGTCCATGTAGATGCGTTTTGTGACTTGAATAAGACACCAGCATATGGCTGCTCAGATATAGTCCTGTCTCCAGTAATGTCTAACTCACCCATTCGAGATATCCAAACCTGATATGAGTTGGAGTCAGAGAGCAATACGAAACAATGCTCTAAAGACTGAGGAATATAAACTGGTGCTCTGAATGTAAACTTAGTAGCAACCGCACCAACTTCAGATAATTGAACTTGTGATGGGTTTAAAGTTGTATCAGAGAATGGAAGAATAGTCTTCGTAGGATAACCATTTTCCATAGTCCTTATCTGCATTGAGATAGGGATATTTGTATCTTTAGTATTGAAGAAGATGTCAACAGAAGTTAGATATACACCACCTTCTTCGTCACAAATAAAGGATTGTGCGAGAGGGTCATACCAACCAATCTGTCTTGTCTCTGTCCTAGTAGTATTAATAACTCTTTCTTCTGTTACTGTATCACGGACAATCTCAGCATTTCTAACAGCAAGAATGTTTTCTTGGACTGTATTTAATGTACCTGTTGCTGCGTATTCAGTTTCAGCAGATGAGTCAACTGCTCCAGCAAGTCTACTATCACTATCAGATGTAGTGAAACGTAGTGTCCTACTACCAGTTGCCCAACGAGGGTTGGTATCTACACCTGGATTTGGAATAAAGAATGATCCAGAGAATTGACCTAAACGGTCAGAAAGGACTCTTCTATCTTTAACAACTGCTTTAGCACCTGAAGCACCTGTTAGAATTTCACCAACAACCATGTTTCCATAGTAATCACCAACTGCTTGCTCTGCAAGAGAAGTAAGGTCGATGTTTAGATATGCAGTAGTTGATGCATATGATGTAGCAGTTAAAGTATCATCATATGGATTATATTCAAACTTATCATTAGGTGCTGCAACTTTGAATCTTACACCACTTGTTGCACCAGTAACTGTTTCTCCAATAACAAATGGAGTTGAGTTTGTCCTAGCATCCACAGAAGGATCCTTAACTAACTCAATAATCTTAGGCATTACATAACCATCAATCTTAGTGCCATCAAAGAATGTGAAGAATTGAGTCCTAGGTTTCATACGGACAACATTCATAGCAATGTTTCTTGACCTAACCCAAGGTATAGAAGTAGTTGATACAATTCTATCACCCTGAGATACCCTATCAATCCTTGGTACAACTTGAGTCCTAATACCTTCTCTTGACTGACCTGCATTAACTCTAATCGTAGTAACTCTGTTAATACGACGCATACCACGACCAGCCCATACATCAGGTCTAGGTGACCTACCGATGTCTTCTGCTATCCAATGCTGGTTATGTACAGTACGTGAGGAGATAACTTCTTCAGTGCCACCCCAGTTAGTCTGCCATGATCCCCACTCAATAGGTAACATTCCATTCTGGTCAACACCCATTTCGGATGATACGTTTTGGAAATCACCTTCCGTTGGGATAACCCTTTCAGGTAAACGGTCAGTATCAATCCAGTCATCAGATGATGGAGTTAAATCAATACGTCCAATGTATGTGAAGACGTTAAATGGGTTAACGTTTTCAACTCTGGAAGCATAAGGCTGGTCAATGATTTTAAATTCTGTGTAAGGTAACGTGATTAATGGACCAGTTACCTGATAGTTTGTTGATAATGTTGTATTAAGTATTAAAGCAACGTTAGTTGTATAGTGTGATGCTCTACAAATACCTTCTCTAAAGTCTAATGAAGCACCAAAATCTTCGTTGGATGTCTCTGACTTACTATGATCACTAAAGTCATCAACGATAAATCCATTTTTGAAACGATCCTTACCAGTAGCATCTACAATAGTAGTATTGAAAGTATCAGTTTCAAGCATGTTGAGTGAAGTATAATACTCAACTTGGTCTAACCTACGCTCAAGAGCACCAATGTCTCTCATAGTATAGCGTCTGTTATCAGACTTCTTAATTACTGTGTCTCCAGGATCACCGAAACCATATGGTCTATGCTTAAGGGTAGCAAGATGCATACCATCTTTTAGACTATCTGGGTCTTGTGGTTCAGATGCTGACTTACCTTTAACAATCTGGAATTCACCACTAGGAAGTAGGAATATCTTATCAGTCCTAGGTAGATACCAATCAAAGTCACAACGGAAGTCGCTGTCTAACTTAGGTATGTCAAAGATAGTAGAGTTTGTTGTGCCACCAATTGTGAATACTCTTGACTTGAAGTCAAACGTAGAGCAGTTTACATATGCAGGAGTAGAAACTGTACCTGCATCACTATAAAGATTCTTAGCACCTGGTCTCCAATCTAAGTAATCTGCTAAGAAAGCAGTATGGAAGAATGGAATATTCTTATATAATGTATTCAGATATGATTGACCACCGAAGTAATCACCTGTAGAAGAATGCTGATAGAAGTCACAAATAATTTTTAACTGACGAATTGGTCGAGAAACACCTTTCTTACGAGTTAATCTTGATGTGTCATATATGAATCCTGTTTGACCATCTTCAAGATAGTAGTTATCAGTAATAACTTTAGATCCTTTAATGACAGATGAAGCACCATCATTGATGATACCTGTTAATGCATTACCACTACTGTCTTCACCAGTAATAGTTTCACCTGGTATAAACTGACTATCACCAAGATATACAAGACTTAGTTTCAAACTTGCAGATGCAAATTCAACAACCTTTGCTCTTGCTTGGGAAGTCCTACCTGTAACAATAGTATTAGTAGCAAAGAATACTGGCTCAACTAAAGTTACACTTGGGATAACTGCATCATTATCATCTAGTGATTCATATACAGCATGTAATCTGTAGCAATCAACTAGACCTAATGAAAGATCCTTATCCTGAATTCTTGTACCATACAGTGTGGAGAATGTTAATCCATACTGAGGTTTATCGAGAGACCTGACTGTCTTATTAACTTTCAAGACAAACATTTCTTTCTGTGATTTTGTCTTCTTAGTAGTTACGTTTTTAGAAACTGTAGCAGTAACTTTAACAGAAGTGAAGTTTGTTAGGTTGGCAATCTGTAGAGTAGTCCTATCAGATGTAGTGAATGTGCAATATGCAACACTACCAGAGTTAGTAGTATTAATAGCAAGTTGACTACCAACAGCAGTTCCACCACCACTAATTGCTAATACACTAATATTATAATGCTCTTGGTCGAGTGCAACAAACTGCTCATTCTCAGGTAGAGTTATGGATACAGCGTTTGAAGCAACTGTCTGTGCATCAAATGTTCTTCTAACAATAGATGATTCGTCAGAAATACTCTTAACGTATTTCTTAGGCATTGGGCTGAATAGGTCAGCATTATCAAGACCTTGTAATCTACCACGGTATCTAACCAAAGTAGTATATTCTCCAGCACTAGGAGCAGCACCACCAGCACCAGGAGTTACATTAGCAGTCTGTGCAGCATAGTTAAAGATGCTTGCCATACCAGTAGAACTCAAACTACCTGGAGTTACCTTATCAATGTCAACATATTTGGTTGCACTAAAGTAAACTCTATCACCAGGACGTAAGTCAATAGCAAAGTTTGAGTTTAAACCAGTAATCTTTTCAGCACTACCAGTAGCATCGTAAGTGAATGAGTCACCTTCTAATCTTATAATATCTTCGAGAATTAAGTCAGCAGTAAATTCGACTGCACTTGAGCTCTCATCTCTTGTAAGTAATTGACGAGTATCAGAGAATTTGTAAGAATGTACATCAGCAATAGTATCAACAGCTTCACCGTTTAATAGAAGCATCTCACCTTTTACAAACTCACCTTCTACTTGATATAATATCCAGTCATCGTTAGATGATACTGTGTTAACAATAAATCCTCTTGCACCAGATGTGCCACCTACAAGTATTGACCCTTGGTCAACTGACTTAGCAGATGAGAGAGTGACTAAAGTAAACATCTGTACATCGAAGACGTTTAACTTATACTTGTCATCAGCATTACCAAAAGTATTGTCAGGATCCTCTATATGCTCAATAGCAGCAGTACGAGCATATCCAATAAGGTTACCTTGCTGGTCACCAGGAGTACCACTGTATGTGTCTCTTAACTCTATAACTTGATAGTTATTAGTAACAGTAGAACCAGTTAGATTAGGGAAACCATAGATGTTATTAACTCTAGCCCAGTTACCTAATTCAAATGGTACAATTTTGTTTTCGACGTTATCTGTATCCCTTGGTTTCTCTAAGTCAACATAGGTTGGTGATAAAGTCTTAATTCTATATCCTCTAACATAAGCAAGACCTGGAGATAACTCTACTGAATATAGATTCTCAGCAGCAGTTACACCACCAGAGGTAGTTTGACCAGCAGTATAGACACCATTATTGAAACCATCAGAGAGGTTTTCTCTCATAGTAATCTGGAAGTCAGAGACAACATAATCTCCTGACTCTTCGTATGTCCTCAATGCTAGTGACTTCTCTAGCTCATCATAGGCTGAACGGTCAACAATCTTTTCAACTTTTGACCCGTTGATTCTCAGCAACTCGATGAAATCTTTATCTGCGTCGTCTGTTAGAAGCTTCTTATTTAATTTTGTGGTTATTCTGAACCTGTGAGCACCAGGAGCAGCATAGTTAGATGTGCCAGCTGCGTTATCATTAAGGGATAAGTCATCTTCTGGGGTGATGATAGACTCTTGGATGTCAAGTCCAACTCGATAGGATGGGGTGTTTCCATATTGATCTAATAAAATATACTGATAAGGTACGTCTACAAAGAAACCACGAATGAAGTAGACACCTGTTTGGACGTAAGCAACACTACCAGTTTGTAATGCAGCAGTAGGAAGTAACTGTGCAAATGGTGAACCAATCTCAATTAGAGTGGTACCAAATGTAATTTCCTTTTCTGTTATTAACTGCTCATTATTTGAGAATGTTCCTTGGTCATTTTTTGTACCACCTGATTCGATATACTTAACGTAGATAGTAATATATCCTTTATCTGAATCGGTAGCTGAAATACTATATAATACTTTTGCTCTAACACCAGATGTTAGACCTTCTATAATTAAACCGTTTAACTGTGATCTATAATTCTCAACTTCTGCTCCTAAGAAACTCTCCTGCAACATTATACAATCCACATTCAAGTCGTAACCAACTTGACCTGGAATAACCATTGCACCATCTTTAAAGAGGTGACCACCAATATTTTCTATCTGGTTTTGTAAGATAGACTGACTGGTTGTTAACTCTCTAGCCTGTATAGGAAATCCAGGACGGTATAATACTCGATAAAAATTCTTATCCTTATCGAAGTCGTCATAATACGGAGTGACGTTTAGATTGGTATTTTGTGCCATCTTAGAATTCTATTACGATTTTGATGTCTTCTATTTGGTCGTTTGCACGACTAATGGATCTCCTATTATCTATGTAAATAATTTGACCATCATTTGATTTAATTTCAGGTTTTGCATAACCGTTATTAAATTTCATACCCAAGTCATATTCAGTATTATTAATGGTACGTGAGGAGGAATTAGGGACGGCTGGGAAGTTAACATCAGGAGCACCTGCTGCACCAGAAGTCGCACCGCTAATTACATTAGAACCATCAAACTCATTAAGAGTACCAGTAACTTCAGGGAAGATACCGTCTACAGCATTTTGATAGTATTTCAAAAGCTTTGTAGTTGCATTCCATGAGATGACTCTACCACGAGCCGTAACGTTAGTACCTCCAACCACTCTGGTCTGAGTGATGATTTCATCGGGGACGTAGTTACCTTGGAATGTAGGTGAGAAGATAACTGCTTTAGCTGCTGAGACTGTTAGGTCAGCAAGTAATTCAGTTGTGCCGAATTTTAGTGGGTTAGTGATAAGACCAATTCGACGATAGTCATTATCTACAGGGAAGTCACCAGCACCCTCATCATATGAGAGTTTGGCGTTAATCATTACTCTGAAGGCTCCCATTTCAACCACTGGATCGTATCCATGACCACCAGGAGGAGGAATGATAACATCCACCTGACCGCCAGTACCAGTACCAATACCTGTAATATTGTCAATACTAATTTTACCAAAGGTATAGCCAGTACCACCAGAAGTAACAGTAGCAGAAATAATACGACCACCATCGACGACAATTGAGACACGACCACCAGTCCCATCGCCATTAATAGCAACATTGTCATAGGTTCCATTGTTATATCCTGACCCAGCTGAGTTTATCACAACTGTGTCTATTTCACCAGCCACAGCATTTGTCTTCACCGCATCATTGGTGAAAACAGGCATATAGTCGTTAGAGAAAAACTTTAGGACACTAGCAACAGGAATAGTATAAAGATACTTCCAACGATAGCTATCGGAGGTAGTGATAATACTTGTTGAAGTGCCAGTTGGCTCAACTGTTGAAGGTTTACCATTGGGGTCAGATGGACTTGTTCCGTTATATATGCACTTATACACCTGATACTGACTGTTTACAACGTAAAAATCAGAATCGTATAATTTTGTAGCACCCGAAGATGCAGTCTTACTTGGTGAATAATCATGACGATACATGTCATAGGTAAAACCTAGACCACCAGTAGTTTGCTCAGGACTTACCCAGTCGATACGACGTACCACTTGAACCGTGTCGGCAGCTAATACACGTTTCAGTGAAATCATATCATCATAGGATGATGAAAATTCCAAGAAGGAGTCTACTGCTTGCGGAGGTGAGTTTTCATCATCCCAAGCTTGAGGTCTACCTATAAAGATATAAACCCTGTCTCTCGTTGCTCCTGCATCTGCGTCACTCTGGGTCGATATTGGACCTTCGAGTGCTTTAATGAATTTTTGAGCAGAAAAGATTCTAAATTGATCTGTTAATAACGCTGCCATTTAACTATAGGTACTTTATGTCCTTTGTCTATTTATCAAGGTTACTGAGTCCTTGCTATTGTTTGGAACTCGATGCTCTTAATTCTATAAGAAGCACCACCGTTTCCTACCAGTTTTTCACCACCTAAAATTGCTTGTGCAACTGCTGTTGTGCCACTTGTAGGGGCAGCAATTGTTACTGTTGGGTGAATATTATATGTGTTGTCTACAGACTGTTTATATCCATAACCACCATTTGTGATAGTTATAGATCCAATTTGGTCTCCAGCAGCAGTTAAGACTGCTGTGCCTGTTGCCTGTATATCACCAATTGTTTCAACTGTTACAGATGGTACTGAACTATAGTTAGTACCAGAATTTTGTATATTGAAATCTACGATAGTTCCTGTATCAGAGAATTTATACAAGTAACCAGCAACACCAACATTGACATTACCTGTATTAAATGGAATTATATCTCCGACTTGCAATTTACCTGTGCTTGGGTTCCATGACACCACAGTGCCTTTAACCCCAGATACATCACCAGTTACTACTTCATTAACTGCATAGTTGTTACCATTACCATCATTAGCATCAATAGTAATTTCCATTAATGCTGTATGTGGCACACCTTCATTCAATGCACCAGCAGAGGTAATAGTTGCATACTTGAATGGTATGTCAGCATCCTTAATACTGTCACCTGCTTGGAATAGGGTTGTGTTTGTGCCACCCTGTGTTTCCTCGATACCATATAAGGAGTTGTATATACCACCATCCAGACTAATCTGGTTTTCAAAATCTGTTCCTGTATTTACTAGGTCAGGTATACCGTCACCTGCACCTGAGTTTTCATCATCATCTTCAAACTTTTTATCTTGTAATGTTGTAATAGGTACTGTTAATGTAGTAATAACATCACCAGTTGATATTAAAACAACGTGTGGTTGGTATGAGGAGTTAGCAGAATCAGCAACACCAGCATCAAACTGGACAATAGCATCTTCTGTAGATGGAATACCACCATCAATGAATGCCAATTCATCAACTTCAAATGCTACAAGTAATTCTCTTGTCTGATTATTCCAGTCATAAACCTTTGCTATCTTATTCTGAGCATTCTCAACCCTTCTAATTACTCGGTCACCAACATTAAACTTATAGTTTGAAGTGCCATCTTGAGCATTCTGTCCACTATCAAGAATAACACGTTGGTCATAGTTAAAATTGAGACCTCTTGTTACATTACTAAACTTCTCTCTTGATTTAGAAGAGTATGAAACTGTCTCATTATTGATTATTAATTTACCTGATCCTGGATATGCGTCTGTAGAATCAACATATATCTCAGTCTGACTAGCAGTCATATTTGCTAGTAGTCCAGTTAGATAAAATGCTGTAGAGTTAAGTGACTGTCTAGCAGCAGTCTTTCTCTTAAGATTAACTAACTTAGTAAAGATAACACTAGGAGTAGAAGTAAATCCTTGTCCCTGCTCTGTTACATTAATAGCAGTAATCTGACCTTGACTAATAGTTGCTTCTGCTCTAGCACCAATACCGCCACCACCAGTGATTAAAACATAAGGTGGTTCCTGATAGAATTCACCAGCATTTACAACACTAATAGATGTAACCTTACCAGTAATATCAACCTTTGCAGCACCTTTAGCATTTTGTCCACCACCACCTTCAACAATTAGAGTAGGAGGAGTAGCAAAACTTCTACCTGGATTCAATAGTGCAAGACCTGTAACAGTTTGGACAGTAGGAGTTGCTAAAGCACCAGTACCTCCACCACCTAAAATCTTTGCTTCTGCTGTACCAAAGTAACCATCACCAAATTTCTCCATCTTAATGTAAGAAACTTTACCAGCATCACCACCAGTTCCCAATACAACTTCACCTGATGCACCACCAGGGAATTCAGTAGGCACTGAAGGTAGTGTGTCACCTTCAAATATAGGGACACCTCTATACTGAGGTCCAATTACATAAGGATAAACAGGGTTACCTGATCCATCCTCACTCATAAAGTAAGCATAAGTGCCGTTTGGATACTCAGGAGTAACAGCAAATCTACCATTAAACTTGTCCAGAGTTGCACCAGAAACTGCTGCATCCCAGATATAGTCTTGAGTTAGGTCACCCATTAGATAACCATCTTGGACTAATCTGAATCCCAGATTAGATGTTGAATATGAGAATGTATAGAGTAGTCTAGGTGCGTCTGTTCTGGGAGTAAATGTTAAAGTCCTTGAAGTTGCAGCATTAAATCCTGAAATATATTCTGTATATGTCTTAGTAACTCCTTCTAACTGATAGGTAACACCTTCTGTATGTAAGACTGAAGTATCACCATTAGCAGTACCATCTGCTTGCCAACCATTTTCCTGTGTGCTTAATAATAGGAAGTTACTATCATTAGTAGAATGATCCTGATTGAAAACGTATGTCTTACCTCTGAAAAGATTTAAGAATTGAACTTCACTACCACCAACATAGAATTTACCACTAGACACGGTAATAGTTTGTGTTACTGTAGATGCTGTAACAGCAACAGGTCTATTACCATCTATCTCAACACCTGTCTTTAATCTATATCCTGATACTTCTCTAGCAGCAGTACCAGAAGAATTGTATCCCCAAGGTCCATAAATTGGATATCCATCATAGGACATACCCAAAACCTTAGAGTGACCATCTGCATGTCTGGCATAATCAGGTCCAGTTGCAAAGTAATCGGTAATGTAATAATTGTTTGTAAGAGGATCGTTATCTGGAGTATTATCAAATGTTATATAACCTTCATCTCCAGTCATCCCAGACATATATCTGTGGAACTTACAGTAATAATAAATCCGATTAGTCTCATCAGGATTCATTAAGAAGAGTGGTGCAAACTCATTTTCATAGTCAGTTGACCATCCACCACCTGCACCAGTACTATTTGTGTATAATGTGCCACCATTTAACAGACCATCTTGTGTGGTACTGAATTGCATTGGGTGACCATGTGTATGTGTATCAGTAGGTTGATTACTTGCATCAGACTGATTCCAAATAATCAAATAATTTGCTTGGACTTTGATATTTTCTGGAGCAAGATACCATCCATTAACATCAAACGCACCAAAATCTGCTGCATCAGGTCCAAAATTAATATAGAAAAGACCGTTAGGGAATGTTTGTGGGTCATTATTAATGGTCATTGTGAAACCATTTGCACCTAATAGATTGTCTCCATTAGAAAATGTGCCATTAACCAATCTTACATATACTCTTAGGACAACACCAGAACCATTTCTTACAATTTTTGCAACTTCACATGTTGCATTACCACCAACTAATTCTATTTGTCTACCAACTTCTACTGCTCCCATCGACTCTGAGACGTTACCAACAGGAATCATTAAGTTGTCAAATTCTGTTTTGATATTCCAAGTGAATACTCTTTGGAAACCATTTTCTAATGTACCATTCTTCAGTGCTAGATGATTAATTAACTTACTTGACTGGTAATGATAGACATTACTATTAACTACACCATCATAAGTATCATTAGATTTAATGAAATTGGATTTTACAGTGTCAAGACTGAATCCTACAGGGACATCAGAATGTCCTTGACCCCATTCAGGAGTATGGAGTTGCACTCCATTTGCCAGAATACCAGTTACTTTATTATTCTGGTCTGGTCTTGGTTCAGAAGCAGGTGCATCTTTACCACCTCTGTATATAAATGCTTGATTAAAATTTCTATCGACTAATGGTCCACCACCTGGTGCTCTTTCTCCAGAGACATCGGAAGGTTTTGGATGATTATCGGAAACAATAGTTAGTCTATCTGTTGCTCCTGAGAACGTTGCTGATGTCGTTGACTGAGGATTGCTCTGCCATATTCTCTTAACGTCAAATGACGTAACGACATTAGGCGTATCAGAAGTTGGTAATATGTTGACTCTGAGTGGGTCATAACCTCTACCCTTGGTTAGTACGCGTACATGGACAATCCTACCCGACGCATCGTCAATGATAGGATAGAGTAATGCTTCTTCATCTGGTGTGCCACAGCCAGTAATAGTTAGTCTTGGTGGATCAGCTGAGGTATAATCCTTACCGCCTTCCAAAACTTCGACTGCTCTAACACCAAATACTTCATTAAATAATGGTTTGATAGAAGCACCAGAACCAGGTATCGTCCTCGCCATTTATTAAGTTACTACGTTAATTGTGCCATTCATTAATGCATGGAGTGTGCATTGGTAATATAGAGTTGTAGGAGCATCCATAGGGACAGTCCAATATAAAACTGTGATTCCACTACCAGTTTGACCAGCAGTATAAGGAGTCCCAGCTAAACCAGTTGTGCTCTGAATTCTGAAGGGGTGACCAGCACCTTGCACAGAATTATCAAATGCATATGTTTGTCCTCTCTGGACATACAATGTTGGGTCATTTGTCGCAGAAGAGAAACCTGGACCGTTAATAGTATAATGGTCTGCACCATCAGCATTAACTTCCCACCAAGTAATCGGACTACGAGTTGCTACCCAGTTTGTACCGTTATAGAAGAGTGAGTCGCCTTGGGTAAGACCACCAACATCTGTATCTGTTAAAGCAGCAAATGTTGTTGTCAGAGTCCCAGAGAAATTAACTGTTAAAGTATCCCCTGAAACGGCGGTAGTAATGTTTGTGCCTCCAGCAATCGTTAAAGTATCAGATTGTGTATTAGCAGTAGTAGATCCTGTATCACCAGCAACTGATGCCCAAAGGTTAAGCGAAGAAATACCTGAGTCATCATTAGCAGGTGCCCACTTACTTGAAGTAGAATTCCACTTTAAAACTTGATTATTTGTAGGTGCAGCAGTATTTGTATCAACGTCTACTAAGTCATTTACACCTGAATACTGTGTTAATAATTTTGCTTGAGTAGCACCAACACCACCAGCAGTAATGTTAATGTTTACATATGGACTGTCGTCACCATTAACTGTAAAGAAGTATCCTTTATATGATGCAGCAGCAGGAGCAGCTCCGAGAGTAGACCACTCATTCTTATACTTTAATGTAGTAGGGAAGTCAATTCCTCCAGCACCTGCAAATGTATTAGTAACACCACCAACGCCAAGTGTTAAGTTACCAGTACCATTTGGGGCAATGTTAATATTACCATTACTTGATGAAACAATACTATTCCCATTAACATCCAAACCAGCAGTGAGGTTTGTATAATCTGAGGGAAGAAAAGTCGAGCCATTATATCTTAATACCTGTCCAACAGCAGCATTAGTGACACTAAGAGATAACGTAGTACCGTTACCAATGCCACTGTATATTTCGTTAAAATTGTCGTTAATCTTGTCACCGCCGACCCGCAGGGTATCACCCGTATTATCGTTAGCAGCAGATCCTAGACCTAGCGTTTGTTTAGCCATTTACCTTACAATTTTTAGTTATTTATGGGATTATCTCTGGGTCAATTACTTCTTCACCATATTGACTTAAGTCAGGTGCTGTCCAATCATCTGGGACTGAAGTATCAACTGAAATTCCAGGAGCAGAATATCCACTTCCTTGGTTGGAAATTACACACTCACCAACACCAACCAGTGCCTTAATTTGTGCGTCAAATCCAGAGATGGAGTCAACCCTTACGGATGGTCTAGTTGTATAACCAGATCCAACAGAGGTGACTTGGACACTAGCGATAGACCCGCTTGTGATATTTGCTTGTCCAACTGCGTCCTTACCAAAGACTGATCCAAGATAGTCAAAGGTGATTAGAGAGTTGGAAGATTCGATGACAGCAACTTCTCTGTCTGAAGTCTCACCTTGGATGTCAATAAAGTCACCAGGTTCGATAGGTGGTACGACCTCAGCAGCGTCAACGTCTGCCTCACTACCAACATAAGAGAATGCAACGAATGTAGACCCAACACGAGGTATTTCAGAGAAGATGATTCTTGAACCAACTAACTCGAAACCAACGCCTGGTTCCTGTATAACACCGTTGAGCGAAACGATGATGTTGTTTTCTGGACGTATGACCGTAGACTGGACACCATCGGTAAGTGTTAGTGAGTAGAATACTCCGTTACGCTTGAGGTTAAAGGATTGTCTCAATGAGTCGAAGTCGAATGAGATGTCATCTAACTGTCTCAACTTACCAACATAGAATCCTGTAAATGCAGACCCTAGTGTAGGTGCTTCACTAAACTGTATGGTATCTGAGAATGCTGTGTATGCGTTAGAAGCACCTGGAGGTTGTAGAATACCATTAACAAATATGAGCATGTGTCCCTCAGAATCAGGGAAGTATGCCGTGCCATTATTCTGTGTGAGTTTGAATTGTGTTTGGACACCATCAAATCCTTTGAAGGATCTCTTGACTCGTGCCTTAATATCTTGCTTACTCTTAACAACTGCCTTATATGCGTTAAGTGATTTAATTGCATCCTTAGTATCGAAGGTACCAACGATGTCACTCATGTAGATACGCTTGTTAACACCGACTGTCTCAATGTCTTGGACAAGAGCACCAGCAGCACCTGGTGTTACAACAGATGTTGTAATGGTTGCGTAACCAACTGGGAATGATTCACCAGCACCATAGTCACCAACGATATTACCGTTAGTTAGTGTTCCCATTACAGGAGCGTAGTAGAGGAAATTATTGTCTAGGTCAACAGATGTGATGATACCGTAATTTGCATTATCTTGGACACCAGATACAACCTTATAAAGTCTGTTACCAACAGTGAAGTTATTAAGACCAGTTAATATGGTAATACCGATTCTTGTGTATCCGTCTGATACAATTCTGTTACCGATAGCAACATCCAAACCATTAAACTTAGAAACTTCTAGGTATTGTCTGGAATTCTCTGCGTAAACAACAGCAGTCTTCTCAAATGTTCCTGTTAGAGTCTCAGTGTCAACAACTAACTTACCACCAGTATTTGTAAGGACAGCAGCTTCAGCAGTGATATTTGAGTTAACATCAGCAGTTGCACCTGAAGTATATCCTTGGAATCCAACTGAAGCATCAAATGCTCCTTGCTTATCGATGAAGTGCATTCTTGTCTCGATGTTACTAATCTGACAAGTGGTTGAGTTAGCAGCACCTACGATATTGTCTGTGACTGCGAATGTACCAGCAGTAATCTTAACATCAACATACTTGAAGTTTGCGTCCTCATGGAATCCGTAAACAATACCAGTCTTAGTATTATCACCAACTTTCTGAATTGCTTCATTCATTGTGAATGGACCATCAGTGATAGTGCCATCAATTCTGAATCTGGAGTATATCTGGACGAGTTTTGCTTCATTTTTAGTGACTGATTCAACTTCAGCATATGCACCAGAGGTAGCACCAAAGAAGTTGTCAGCATTATTAATTCCACCACCAAGAGGTATTGGAATATTTCTAGTACCGTATGTCTTAGCAGGAGTAACAATACCAGTTTGATTAACGATAGTTGTGTAATGAGCGTTATTCTTAAGTTGCTTCCTAACCATACCCAAGAGGTATCTAACGATTCTCATCACTGAGAGAGAATTGTAGTTGTTAGCTAATACGGTAGAAGTAAATGCATAGAATGATGCACCAGGAGAAGGTGAAGTTAGAGTCTGATTAAGTGCTCCATCAATCTGAGTCTCTAGTGTCTCAAGAATATAATTCTTAATATTGAAATCGTTGTCAGCATAGAATGTTGTGCCGTATGCAGAAACGTATGGGTCAAGTGCAGACTTAGTTAGTTTTGCACCCCAAACATATATTCCACTTACACCGTCACCAGCGTAGTTGGTTGAACCACCAGTATTCTTAACAATAACCTTATTCTGTAAAGTTGTGAAACCATAAGAGAATGTAATCTGAATAAATGCTCTTATCCATCCACCACCAACAGGGACTGATCCGTATGCGTTAGCAGTGATACCTTGTTGAGGTGTGAATATGCTACCGAATGATGCGTTACTTAAATCAAGGTCAAAGAATGCATTCTGCTCTGCTGATGTACCAGGATCCAATACCATCTGGAATCTAACCTTATCATATTCTGCTTTCTTAATGAATGCAGAGAATGTAAATGTTTGGTCAGTTGCAACAGCACCTTCGTCAAACTTCTCATTGCCACTATCCCACTTGATAGTAGAATCATCAAATGTATCGTAAGCAGTTAGGTTGTAATTTCTATGAATTGTATGCTCACCAGTAGTGCTATCAACTACAATCTTCTCAGCAAGTAATTGATCGTCAGGGTCAGCATGGACATTTCCATCTATAGTTGACTTAGTTGAAGTCCAGTTAGCAGTAAAGTCTTCAGGGTTAGTGAATAGGTTGAGGTTAGCAACTTGGTCAGCAATACCAGTTACAATAACTCTTGTAGATGCAAGTGATTGGACGTTAGCAACAGTTGTAAAGTAATCGTAGATAGGACCAACAGTTGTAATAACAGCAGTTGCACCGCTAGTACCAGTTAAGTCATCTACAGCCGCCCAGTTTCTACCTATAACGTCACCGATAACCAACACCTGAGTATCAGTAATATACTCTCTAACAGTTGCATATCCACCACCAGATGAAGTTACAACTTCACCCTCTGAGAACTCACCAATTACATTGGTAAGACTAATATTTCTAGCATTTGTAAATGTAGATGTATCAGTGATTGTAAGGTCATGAATGACATCATTAATTGTAGTTTCTAGGAATGTATTAATATCTGTTGACCATGCACCAGCACCCCACTGACTGTTAACGAGGTTTTCTAATTCTTGGTCATAGTAATTCTTGTTATTAAGAATCATTCTACCAGCAGCCCTACCAGTATCATCTGAAGGAGATAGAGTATCAATTACGATATCCATCAAGTTTTCAAACGAGTTGACTGCATCAACACAATCATTACTTAAGTATGCTGTATCACCCTTACTATCAGTAATAGTTGCATCACGATAAGCAGCTTCAGTTGTCCAGAATGCTGCATACTGGTCTCCAGTTAAACCAGCCATACCTTGATTATAAAGGTTATTGATTATTGCTAGTTTACCAAGTTTCTTAACTTGCTGGAATGCATACATGGTTGAGAGTAATTGGTCTTCAACCTGTTTGATACCACCAGTAGTAGCAATATAATTTTCAATTGCTCTAATAGTATTACTGTTACCACCAGTTTGTAGGTCACTGATAACACTATCAAGCAATAGTTTAATATCTTTCTTACATGTATCTCTACCAGTAGCACCACCTGGGTACTGGAAGGATTGATAAAGGATGTTGTTTAGAGTATATGAGAATTCAGCATCTAGTAAACCAACTGATTCTTCAGCAATATAATCTTTATTGAAGTGTAGAAGGTCACCTGCGTCTCTATATCTGTCTCCATTAGGAGCAAGAGTCTCATTTGCCAACTCAATTAGAGAATCAAGTGCATCCTTAACGTTTGTGCAATCGCCAGGAGCAGTTACAGAGTTAGCAACAGCAGATACGAATGTATGAGCGTAGTTACCACCTGTGACTATAGCGTCAGCAGCAGCAGTGACAAATAGATGTGCAGTTGTGTTAGAGGATGTACCAACGTTAACTGTGATTGTATTATCATCAACAGCAGTAATTGCTACAGCGTCGTTGTATGCAGGGTCATCAGCTGATGCTCCACCTTGTCCATTTGCACGAGGATATAGTTTATTAGATCCATGACTGTCTTGTGCACAAGTGAAGGTTAATGATTGATTTGCAATCTGTATTGCTGTACCAACTGCTAAGTTGTGAGCACCGATTGTTAATACCAATACACCTGTAGTAGGCTCGTATGTTGCAGCAGTAGGAGTAAAGGATTTAGTAGGTGATGCACCAATATTAACTGTTATAGTTGTTGCAGCAACTGCCTTAATTAAAATATTCTTGTTATACCAAGGATCGGTTGTCCTAGGATAATCCTTAGCAGCAGAGTTGCCGTCCATTGCACAAGTGAATTTCAATCCACCAGCAGCAATGTTAATCTTTCTACCAACTGTCAAACTGTGTGATCCAATGGTTAATACCATGTCACCAGTTACAGGATCGTATGTGGCAGCAGAAGGAGTAAAGTTAGTAGCAGTATCTTGAGTAATTCCCCAATCACCAATAACAACAGAATCAGTATTAGTGTCTGTTAGGTCACCTGTTACTGCTTGCTTGGCATAAAGTCCAAGTCTGTTATGTGCATATAGAGATTGAAGTAGTTGGAGTCTAACGTGTTGAATTTCATCGTTATTTCCAAGGTAATTCTTAACTGCAATTAGGAGATTATAGTTACCACCATCTTCAATGTCATTTGCAATAGCATCTAAGATGATTCCTAAGTCAGTCTTACAACGTAGAGTACCAGCACCACTAGCATCAGCGTTTCTAGGCATTCCTAATACTAACTCTGGATAACGAGTAAGCATGTCAGCAGAAGCCTTATCTACGATAGGACCACGGTTAAGACGAATTAAATTAGCAGCATCCCTGAATCTATCTCTAGTTGTTAGGTCAACTCTTCTTGTATAAGCAAGTTTGCTACCAGTATTAACATCATCAATGTTAAATGGTACTGCTAAGAATGCATTAGTAGTTGCACCAACATATTCATGTGCTGGAGTTAGTTTTGTAATAGTTGCTAGATGGTCTATAGCGACTGCTTGATTTGCTTCAATCAGTGTATCAATTACAACTGATAATAGGTTATCAACAGTAGATTGTACGTCTTGGCAATCAGTATTATTATAACCAAGAACCTTAATGCAATCAGCAATTGATTTAACCCACTTATGAGTATGCAACCATTTCTTAACTGCACCACCCTTAGCACTTACAAATAAGTGAGTAGACTGTGGAGTGTAAGAAACTGCATTAGAAGAAGCACTCTGGAATGTATGTGCATAATCACCACCTGCGTGGATTATTGCTCTCTTGATTCCATTTGCAGTAGCAGATACAAATACATGAGTTGAAATATTTGTAGAAGGTAATGAATCTAATACTTGGACATTAAATGTGTTTGTAGTTACACCAGAAATTGTTAACCACTTACCAGATACAGGATCGCTTGGTCTTGGATATGTGTGGTTAGTAGCATTACTATCCTTAGCACATGTGAATGTTAATGAATTATCTGCTATCTTGATTCTCTCTCCGTTAGCAAATCCATGACCATTACTGGTTAGTGTCATAACACCTGTGACTGGATTATAAGTTGCACCAGTTACAGTGTGGTCACTGTTTGCACTTACGAATGTATGTGCAGTTGTGTTGGAAGAAGTACCAACGTTTAAAGTAATTGTTGTTGCTGTTACAGCAGTAATCGTTACAGCATCATCGTATGCTGGATCGTCAGCAGATGCACCACCTTGACCATTAGCACGAGGATATGTGTGATTGGATCCATGACTGTCTTGAGCACAAGTAAATGTTAGAGAATTATTTGCAATTCTAACCTTATGGTCTGTAGTGAGACTGTGCTCACCGATTGTTACTGTTAGAAGTCCAGTACCAGGTACGAAGGATGCAGCAGATACATCATAACCAAGAGCAGGAGATTTACCAACATTAACTGTGATTACACCAGACTGCTTTCTAATACCATCAGTAGCAGCAGAAACGAATGTATGAGTTGTTGTATCAGAAGAGATGCCAACGTTAACTTGGAAAGTATCAGTAGCAACGTTAGAAATCTTCAACCACTTACCGTAGTATGGGTCAGTCTTTCTAGGATATGCATGGTCTGTTTGATTACCATCTAAAGCACATCTCAATACTAGAGACCCTTCAACGATTTGAATGTAATCGTTATTAGAATATCCATGAGAAGGTACTGTAATTGTCATAACACCAGTACCAGGTGTGTATGCTACGGTAGTTGCAGTCTTAGAAGTATAACCTACTTCATCAACACGAATAGATTTGCTTTGTCCAAATGGGTCTGTAGCACGAGGATAAGTCTTGTTAGCAGTTGATCCATCCATTGCACACTTGAATGTCAATGAATCATTAGCAATCACAATATTAGATCCAACCTGTATGCCATGCTGACCAATAGTCAGTGTCATGTCACCAGTTACTGCATTGTAAGTAGCAGCAGATGGAGTAAATTGTACGTTTGTGCCAGCAGTACCAACGTTAACTGTAATCTGACCATTCTGCCTCTTCATTCCATTAGCAGTAGCAGATACCCAGTTATGGACAGTGGTATTAGATGAAACACCAACTTGTATATCAAATGTAGTTGTAGTTACATTACTAATTGGTAACCACTTACCGTATGTTGGGTCAGTTGTCCTTGGATAGGTATGGTTAGTACCATTGCTATCTTGAGCACAAGTGAAGGTTAAAGCACCAGCATCAAACTTGACTCTATCACCAGCAGAGAATCCATGAGCATCTATGGTAATTGTTAATACACCTGAAGTTGGATTGTATGCTGCAAATGCTGGAGTATGGTCTGTTGAACCAATAGCAGTAACAGCAACCCTCTTACCTGAAGTCCTTGTATCATGTCCAGGACGAGGATATGTCTTAGTAGACTGGTTGTTATCCATTGAGCACCTGAATGACAATGAATTATCATCAATCTCAACAAAATCATCAGTCGAAAGACTGTGAGCACCAATCGTCAATACCATATTACCATTTGCAGGGTCATAGGTAGCAGCAGTTGGAGTATATGGTATGTAACTCTCATCTTGAGTTGACTTACCTACATTAACTGTAAATGTATTTGTAGTTGCTTTAACAATTGGTAATGCCTTATTGTAGAAAGGATCAGTTGTCCTTGGATATGAGTGCTCTGAAGCAAACTCATCTAAAGCACATTCAAATGTGAGTGATTCTTTGTCAATTGTAATGTAAGAACCATCCTTATGGAATGCATTGGTCTTACCAGAAACAAATGTATGAGAATGATCTCCACCAGCCATTAGGACTGCTCTGCTAACACAACCAGTAATAGCACTTACAAATGCATGAACAGAAGTATTAGAAGAAGGAGTTACATTAACATCAAATGTATTTGTTGCAACGTTAGAAATCTTTAACCATGTGCCAGAAGCGGGGTCTCTAGTTTGAATACCATTTGCAGTAGCAGATACAAATGTATGAGTAGAAGTATTAGTAGATGGGACAATATCTAATACTTGGACATCAAATGTTGTAGATGCTACGTTAGAAACTTTTAACCATCTAGCACTTACAGGGTCAGAAGCACGAGGATATGTCTTATTAGTTGTACCACCATCCATTGTGCAAGTGAATGTCAATGAATCATTAGCAAACTTAATTTCATCGCCATTTGCTAGGTTATGAGCAGCAGTTGTTGTGATACTCAATATACCTGTGGTTGGGTTGTATGCAGTACCAGTTGTTGCTGTAAATTGAGCACCAGCAGCACGAGGATAAGCATGGTTAGTTGCGTTGCTATCCTGAGCACAAGTAAATGTAATTCCACTGTCAGCAATCTTAATCCACTCACCGTTAGCGAATCCATGACCGTTAATGGTTAGTGTTAAAACACCAGTTGCAGGGACGTAAGACGCTGTAGATGGTGTATATGTATTGTCTGCATTCTTGAATGTGTGAGCATAAACTCCACCAGCCTCAACTGCACCATCAGTAGCAGAAACAAATGCGTGAGTTGTAGTGTTAGAAGAAATACCAACGTTAACAGAGACAACACCAGTTTGCTTCTTAATTCCGTTAGAAGTTGCAGATACCCATGTATGAGCAGAAGTGTTGGTAGATGGTCCTGTATAAACTTCAAATGTGTTAGTTGCTACGTTAGTAACAGGCACCCATTGTGATGCAAGAGGATCAGTTAAACGAGGATATGTATGATTGGTACCATTGCTATCCTTAGCACATGTGAATGTTAATGAATCTGCATCAAACTTAACCATATCTCTTGCTCTAAGCAATCCATTAGATGCCCAAGAGATGAAGGTATGTGCAGATAGGTCTGAAGACTTGAATACATTAACTGTGAATGAATTAGCATCAATCTTAGTAATTGGTAACCACTTCTTAGATACAGGGTCAGTTGAGCGAGGATAAGTGTGGAATGTAGCATCACTATCCTTAGCACAAGTCATAGTCAATGAATTGTCTACGATTTGTATTCTGTCACCGTTAGCAAATCCATGACTTGTAAGTGTGATTGTCAATACTCCAGTAGTAGGAGCATAAGATGCAAGAGTTGGAGTATGTGTTGTTGCTCCATTTAATCCATGACTATTAGATGTAATAGAAAGAACACCTGATGATGGGTTGTATGTTGTGCCAGAAGCAGCAGTTAGGTTTGCAGTACCAACTCCAGTAATTGCAATTGCAGTGTCGTATGACTTATCTTTCTTTTGCTTAATGCCATTAGCAGTAGCAGATACCCATGTGTGTGCAGATGTGTTAGTAGAAGGTGCAGATTCTAATACTTGTATATCAAATGCGTTTGTTGATACGTTAGAAACCTGAGTCCACTTATTAGCAATTGGGTCAGTTGATCTTGGATATGTGTGGTTAGTTGCGTTAGAATCAGCAGCACAAGTAAAGGTCAATGAGTTAGCATCTAACTTAACCCAGTCACCATCCAACATACCATGAGCATTAACTGTAAGACTCATAACACCTGTTGTTGGGTTATAAGTTGCACCAGTTGCAGTATGATTAAGAATGTCTGTTCTTGGATAGGTATGGTTTGTAGCGTTACTATCCTGAGCACATGTAAATGTTAATGAGTTAGGTGCAATCTTAATGCTATCACCAACTAATAGGTTATGAGATCCAATAGTAAGATCCATAGCACCTGAAGCAGGTGTATATGCAGCAGCAGTAACATCATGTTTTATTATTGGAGACTTACCAACATCTAATTGTATAGTAGTATCCTTCTTAACAACGCTGTTATATGCCCATCTCAAATAAGTATGAGCAGAAATATCAGGGGATTTACCAACGTTGATTGTAAATGTATTAGTGGTTATAGCAGTAACTGTTAACCAAGTATCAGCAACTGGGTCTGTTGCTCTAGGATATGAATGGTCGGACTTATTGTTATCCTTAGCACAACTGAAACTTACTGCTCCAGCTTCGAGTTTAACTTGGTCATTAATAGCAAATCCATGTCCTATTAAAGTAACAACCATTTCACCTGTAGTAGGTGTATAGATTGCACCAGTAGGAGTATATGGAGTTCCTTCATACTTGATAGGAATATTCTCATCATATACTGGGTCTGTTGCTCTAGGATAAGACTTAATTGAATTATTATCATCCATCGCACAAGTAAACTTGAGCGAATTATTTGCCAACTTAATAGTTTGACCAGCAGAGAAGTTATGCTCACCAATGGTTAGTGACATCAAACCAGTAGCAGCATCGTAACTAGACGCAGTTGGTTTGTAAGCAACTAGAGGTGACTTACCAACGAATATTTCAAATGTATTTGTTTGGACGTTAGCAACTTCAATCCATTTCTCTGATGCAGGATCATCTGCTCTAGGATATGCGTGCTCAGACTTATTATTGTCCATGTCACATGTGAATGTGACTGCACCATCTTCCATCTTAACTTTATCACCATTATTCAGACCATGACCATTGGAAGTAACAACCATAATGCCTGTCTCAGCATCATAGGTTGCTCCAGTTGCAGTTATTGCAGCACCAGCAGTAAGACCATGAGATGTCTTGGTTAGAGTCAATTCTCCAGTTGAGGTATCATAAGATCCTGTTGATGGAGTTAATGTTGATGGTGAAGCATTAGTAGAATCAGTAATTGTTGTGTCAGTAATCTGAGTTAGTCCATGATCACCTAATACTTGTATATGTTGGTTGGTAATGATTTGTTGTGCTACCCTAGACAACTCTTCATGTACCCAAATTGTTTCTTCGACTTCAGTTTCAATATGATTAACAGTGATAGGAGTTACATTCCTATTAACATAAAGTGCAGCAGCATCCCAAAGAGTAGCATTACCACCATTTCTGAGGTCATTTACTAGAGCATCAATGATGTCATCAACATCATCGGTGCAATTTACAGTGCCAGTAAGGACACTGAATGGTGAATATGGTGATTGATGCTCTAATCTCCATACAACTTCTTTAGCAAGGAATACCTTATTTGCAAAAAGTAAATCAGCAGCATCAAGATATCTGTGAGTATTCAGACTATGAGCAGATAAGTTACCACCTGTCTTTCTCTTAGTAGCAAGAATAGCATCATTATTAAAGTCATCTCCATCTACCCAAGATCCAGTGCCAGACCAATCATCAACATAAGTTGCTGCGTCAGCACCATCAAAGTGGTATAGTAGTTTTGTATTATTGTCTCCTTCAAAAATACCAGTTGGGACAACGTAAGTGCCTGTATATCTTGCAGTTGTTGAAACTCTTACTTCATCAATATGACCGTTAAATGCATTAGCACCAGCATAATCAGCACCAATAACAATTGGTTTAGTAGCTCCGTAGTTATTGTTATCAGTATAGGTAGAACCAATCTGTGTGCCACCTAAGAATAACTTAGTTGAAGTGCCAGTCTTAGTAACAGCAATGTGATACCAAGTGTTTATAGCAACTGTTCCACCAGTAGCAACCGTTGTATTTCCTACATCAACCTTGATTGCTGTGCCGTCAGTATATAATCTAAGAGCAGTATCTGTAGCAGATCCAGTCCTAAGATCAAGAATAGTATGCTCACCAGTTACATTAGCAGGACGAATCCATGCTTCAAGAGTAAGAGCACCAGTAGCAAATCCAAATTCTTGGTTTGTAGCAACAGTTAGATAGTCACCTGTGCCATCAAGCAATAAAGATGCTGTTCCAAATTTCTTCTGAGCAGTATCTAATTGTGCTGCACCACTGAATGTAACTGTATGATAGTCAGCTCCAGAAGCAGTTGACCTTGCCATCTTACCGAGGTAGATAGTGCTTCTTGCTTGGTTGTATCCAATAACTTCTGCCTTAGAATTCTTAGACCTAATTACATTACCTTGGTTAAAGAATCCAGCACCTTGCTTACCAGTAAAGGTAAGTTTTCTAATATAACCTTGCTCATTCTCTAAGAATGTACCACTGTTATTACCATAATCAATCTTATAATTTCTAATAAACTCGTTTTCTTGGAATGTGCCAGAAAGATTCTCTGTCTTAATAACGTAGTTGTTAATCAACTCGTTAGCAGGGAATTTAGAGTCAAATGCTGTTAAGTTATCAGTAAAGTCAACAATAGATATCTGAGACTCAGCAATGTTATCTAAAACAACGTTTGGATAAGTCTGAGATGCAATTCTGTTGAATAGTAGACCGAAGAATGATGATCCTTCAGATATATTGACCTGACTAATAAATTCGTTAGTTACAGGGTCTTGATAAGGACTTGTAGATGCAACTGTAGCAACAACACCAGATCCAGCAGCAATGATAACATCATTCAACTGAATATCAAATAATCCTGGAGTAGACTGATAAGTACCAGTTGTCTTACTCAAGATTAGAGCATTGGTGATTGTAATATCTGTGCCGTATAAAGGAGTATTCTCTAACTGAGCAGAAGAAGCAGTACCAAGTTGTGCTCTTGTTACTCCAAGAGTTGTAGACTCTGCACCATCAGTAATAGTATCAACTCTGAATATTTCAGAACCAAACTGATAATTCTTAGTAGCAACGAATGTGCCAGCAGGTAAAGCAGCAGCTGCACCAGTTACAGGCACTACTTCAAATGAAGTTGTGGAATTACCGATTGTATAACGTAGTTTTGCAAGAGGAGTCTCTTGACCTTTTGCTAGGTTAATCTCTTCAACCTTAGCAGTATTACCTTCAAAGTTAGTAACAGTCTCACCAAATAGGAATAGACCGTTGTTAACAACGTCTGTCTGAGTTGCTAAGTTTGCTGAGAATCCAGTTGCACTAACGATAGTTAATTCACCAATAACAAATGTACCTTCAGTGATATAACCGAAGATATCATTACCAACAACAGAAGTTACTCTAAACTTGGCACTAGAAGTAGTACCTGTTACATACTGTCCTGCTGTTGGGAAGATACCACTAATATTATTAAACGTAAATTTCTTAGTTGGAATCTGTGTAATAGTTACAGAAGCATACTTAATACTTGCAGGTGGTTGAGGTGGCTCACTAAAGACAATGTTATCACTCTGGACTTGGAAAGAAATTCCAGGAGTCTGTGCAATACCATTCAGAATTATCATCAACTGGTTTGCGTTTGCAACAACGTTGTTTCCAGAAACTGTTAGAGGGAATGCAATCCTTTCTCCATCAAATAGTTGTGCGATATCATCAATTCTCTGGACAACAGAAGTCAAGATATTCTCAGAAGATGTTAATCGTTTCTGTCTGAATAATACCTCAGTATTGTTAAATTCTTGATATACTGGCTCGACTAGAGCAAAGTTTTGGATATTAGGAACAATTGCTTCCTGTGCCAATTCAACTGACTTGGTTAACTGGAATGCAGTCTCCTTGTTAGGAATTGACCCGTATTCTTGTAGATTTAATTCTCCAAATACTTTAAATGATGCAGGGTGGACATTTCTAAGTAGAATATCTTTCCACTCGCTGATAGAAGTAGCAGAGTTAACTGCATAAGAGAAGTCTTGATAATAGTAAGAGTCTTGAATCTTTTGAATGATTTCTGAAGGCTTACCTACATCGTCAATGAATTGACCTGTAGTTTGAGTAATAGACCCAATTTCTAGGACACCCTTAGCAATATTAAGGTCAGAGATAACACCAGAAGACTTAGAGATAACACCAGTTATCTTTTGTCCTTCAATGAAATCACCAGTGTAGTCAACAATCTTGAGGATTCTAGGTCCAATCTGCCAACCTTGGTTTTCAGAAACATATCCAGTAGCAGTTGCAGTAGCAAATGTATCACCCTGATATACTAATTCTCCTTCATCAAAGACTGAAGTTGCAACGTTAGCAGTAGCAGCACCACCGAATGATTCGGTCAATACTTGCTGTCTTCCAGTACCTGCGTTAACGAAGCTAATTGCATCTCCTAAAGCTGCGTTACTAGCAGTAATTGCCAGTTTCAACTGGTCAGTTTCTAAGGAGTTTGCTGCTCCAGCAATAGCATAGTAAGTAGTAGCAGCGTTTAATCTACCAATAGCACCTGATGCTAATGGGAAGTCTGTGCCATCTCCAGTATCAACTACATTCAGTGTTACAGCAGATCCATTTACAATACCATGTGGGAAAGCAAATTGTAGTAATCCTAAGTCAAGGTTTACAACATAGTTAAATGCAGACCTTAGTGCAATTGTAGGTGTGGATGAATATCCAGCACCTGGATCCTTAACGATAATATTATCTAATCTACCATTCTTAATAGTTGCTTCTGCCTGTGCTCCAGATCCACCACCACCTGTAATTACAACAGCAGGTGCTTGTGAATATCCAGAACCTGGATCAGTAACTGTAATACTAGCAAGTATAGATGTGCTAGTTAATTGACAGTTAAGTGGGAATGTAATCTCAGGACGTAGAGTATAGTCATGAGGATAATCATAACCAAAGTTATTATTCTTAAGTTTCTTAATCTTACCAACCTTATCACCCTTAGTGAAGATAGATGCACCACTACCAGAGGAAGGAATGACAACAGTCAATTCTGCTCCAGAACCAGTTAGTCCACTACCAAGAATGCCAGGTATTGAATCAATATCAATAGATGCAGTAGTATAATTCTTTCCTGGAGATGTAACAGCAACACCACTAATCTGACCTGGAATTGTTACTCCTTCAGCATCGGTGCCATCTTGAACTGTAATTGAGACTAAACCACCTTCACCATCACCAGCAATAGGTACTCCAGCATATTCTCCTACAGCATATTCAGTACCTGGTGTCTTAACGTCAACTCTTTCAATCTTTCTTGTAGATTCAATATTATTAATAATAGGTAATCTAGTGTAGAAACCACCTGGATTAACAATACGAATCGCTGCAATGGATCCAACTGCCTTAAGAGAGCTTGTAGAATAAGAAGAAGGAGATACTTCAGCAGCACCTTCTGGCTCATTTGCCAATGTGAAACGCATTGCATCATCACCTCTAGTAATTGTCTTACCAGAAGTAGATGTAATTTGGAATGTACCCTTATAAGGAGAATCTACAACATCAAGATAACTTCCTGGAATTACAGGAGATGTAGCAGATGTAGTCCTAGATGGGTCGAAATAGTAGGAAATATTAGTAACAACACTACTATCAACTTTAAACTTAACAGAAGGGGTAGGTACACCTTGACCTGTTACTCCAGGTGTTCCAATTCTTTCAATGCTGTTAAAGGAATATTCGAGTTTATAGAGACTATCTTTAGCAAAGGATAGGTTACCACCAACCAAAGATGAATGGCTGAGGTCAAAGATATATTGGTGTCCATAGAACATCTTGAGAGTTGGGGACTTCACATAGATGCTTACATTACCAGCAGTTGTAGCAGGATCAGTTACTGCTGCTTGTGGCAGTCTATAAGTAAATTCCTTAACACTGATTATCTTATCTACAAAGAATGCACCATCATATTCATCATAAACTACAGAGTTATATGTCTGTGATGGGTTACCATCAATAAAGACCATTTCACCAGAGGTGAGATAATGACTTGTAGAAGTAATTACATAAACTTGGTCGCTATTAGCAACTGAAGAAACTTGAAGAATCTTCTCCAGATTTGCAATAACAGTAATCTTTAATACAGCAGTTAAACCAGTAATCTGTAAGGTGCTATATGCAGCATTAAATGAAGTTTGTCCAGCAGGGACATCTACAACAGATCCAACAATATATGTTGATCCAGCTGCAACCTCATCAATTCTTACAGTAAAGTTAGTACCAGACCATGACTTAAACTTAGCAAAACTATCAAGGTTTTGACTACCACCAGCATTATAAGTGCCATCTAGGTTATAGTCGTCTAGGTCAATATCAAATGTACCAGGAGTTGTATTATTAACCTCAGCAAATGTATAACCAGTAATTTCGTTTATATCATTTGGTATAGGACCACGAATACCATAAGTTGACTGCTCATCAAATCTTTCTGTAGTAAGTTGTCCTGTAGCAGTATCATTAGTCCAGCTATTATTGTTTACAGCAACGTAAATCTTATTGTTGGCTGCATCAATACTGGTAATATAACCACTATTAATAAATGTGCTTCCATCCTTAAGCATCAACTTAGCACCAACAGTAAAGCTGAATGGTTGGTTGATAGTTAATTCTTGTATATTATCAATCTTAGAAGTATCTGTTACCTTAAAGAAGTAACGGTCTTTAACAACAGCAGTTGCCTTAACCTTAGTAGAACCAGGAGAAGGTACAGTACCTGTCCTAGATGACCAAGTATCCTGAGCATAAGTCATAGACTCAGTTGCTTCAGTATATGCTATCGTAGCATCGTCATAGTCTAATGACTGGAATCCAGCATCACCCAAGGATAATCCAACATTACCTAGAGTCAAAGTAGACCCTGTAACTGGAGATATAGCAGTCCTTGTTAGAGAAAGTTGAGTATTTGTAAACGTAGTTATAGTGCCTATTCTTGCAGCCTGTGCATCCTTATCAATTTTAAGTCCAATACCATTATAGTCAATATAATCATACTTATTAAGATGATTAGTAAACCATGCATCATCTACCCAGTCAAATGTTAAACCATAACTTGCTACTGGAGGTAGAGTTGTAATATCAGAAGGAACTGAAGGAACAACTGCTCTGTTTCTCAATCTGATGTTATCAATATAGAATTGTCCTTGCTTACCGCTTGAGAAGTCTGTTGCACCACTACCAAAACCAATTTGATTACCAAAGTAGAGTGTCTTATTAGCAAGTGAAGTATCTGACTGTGTGCCACTTAATACTTCAATACCATTAACATATGCCTTAAATACGTTACCATTCTTACTTACTCCAATTGTCTGCCAACTATTATCAGCATACATTGTTGTCTGAGTAGACTCAATAGCACTACCAGCAGCGATTGTAGTAGAATTATTAGTTACAACGAAAGTTAACTTACCGTTAGAAGTATTATATCCTAACCATAGTCCACCAGTTGCATCTTGAGCACCACCAATACCTACAAGAGTTTGGAAACCTTGTGATAAAGTCTGTGATTGAGTAGAATTCTTATAGATGAAGAATTCAAGAGTCCAGTTATCACCTAGTTTTGTACCTAATTGAGTATTAGATACAGAAAGATATGCGTTAACCCAAGAACTATTACTTCCAGCAGGGTTATATCCGAATATCTTCGCCATATTATCTTCAAGTGTGACTGAGTTAGTAGTCGCACCAGTAACAAGTGTATAATGACCTGTTATATCAGTTACACCATTACCTGCAAAGTCGTATATAAATTCGTTTCTATTATGAGATGCCTGACCAAATAAATGGATGTCACCTGATTGGTCAACATCTAGTGAATTTGCAGTCCATCCTTCAATAGTATTAGTAGTATTAGTAGCAACTCTAAGCTCATTGCTAGTATGATTCAACATCGTGCCGTTATACTTAATCTTGGCAGAGTTGACCATCTTCTTACCATCAGCCTGAGAAGCAGAATGAGTGTAAGCAACGTTTAGATCACCAAAGATATCAATTCTACTCTTGCCGACCATTTCAATGTCTCTTGCAGGAGCAACAAATCTCTTATTCCAAAGTACAGTACCAGAATTGTTAAACTTACCAATCCAGAAACTATCCTTCGTTACATCATCAGACTTAAGTCTACATGTAGCAGTAACATAGAATTCATCATATTCGTCAAAACATACACTAGCATTTTGGAAAGAATAGAGTGTATTGCTTATTTCTTTAATCCAATCAATAGTAATTGCATTAGTGGATACAGTTGCTTTACCAAAGGATACATTAATATCATTTGAGGCAGCAGATGTAGATGTCTCCATAGTGAAGTAAACTGCACCATCACTACCAATCGTGATATCAGTAATCTTCTCATTTCCAGCAGCAGTAGCTAATTTCCTTTTAACAACAAAAGCACCAGCAGTATCAACCACTGCTAAGAATGCATCAAATGGATTAGCAGAGTTGGTATTAGTATAACCACCCATTATTAAACGAGTAGGAGTGCTAGACAACTTAGTCAAACAAGTTACATAGTCTTCCCTAGTAGAACCTGAGATACCAGCATATGCTTTCTGAATTGATAGACCAGCACTTAAACCGTTAGCAGCTTCAATATACTTACATAAAACAATATCAGGGTTATATGCGTCTAATACGACAATATTTGGTTTATTAGTACCAGCAACCCAAATATCATTACCATCAACGTAAATCTTATTAAATTCTAAGTAAGTTGCTGTTGCAGCAGGAGCAGTAGACTCTAATGTCTTCTCCCATTCCTTAACACCAGTAGCAGATAGTTTTGCAACTATACCTACAACATTACCAGATGTATCCTTAGTCTTACCACAAACATATACTTCTTTATTATCATTAACCCAAATATCGTTAATCTTAACGAAATCGTTATTACTAATCAATGAAGCATAGTAATCACACTTCTTAAAGACCTGTGGGTGAGATAGGATAACACGAGGATTACTTGTATATCCAGACCCTGAATTTAAAATCTTGAATGATTCAATAGACCCAACAGATGAAACAGTTGCTTCTATAGATCCACCAGTACCGCTATCACTATCAATAGTAACAGTAGGAGGAATGTCTTCATTATATCCACTTCCAATAGTATTAACAACAACTTCTTCTATACCTTTATATTGACGGACTACAAACGTCTTATTTGTATTATCCATCGTAGGAGTATAGTCTACAAAGACTGTATCTCCAGCAAGTAGGTTATGTGGATCAACTGAGGTTAAAATACCATAGTCAACTCCATCGAGGGTTTCATAAGTATATGACTCAACTGTTTCACCTTTAATTCTTGCAACACGAGCAGAAACACCACTACCGTCAGTATCAGTATTATCAAAGATTAGACGGTCATTAACCTGATACGATATACCTGGGTTTTCAATAGTAAATCCAGTAACAGATGCATCCTCAAACTTAGTAATAGTATCAACTTCAATATCAACCTTAGAATCAAATCTTACTTTAGGGAAGTAATCAAACAATTGTAGAGGTGCTTCCTCAAACATCTGTTCTGGATCATCAATTTCATCCTGAGTGATGATACCATCTCTATTTTCATCTTCTGCATCAAATAGGAGTACATCACCTGCCTCAGTAGTTAAAGCGTTTGTAGAAGCATTTGGAGTCCTCTCAACGTCAATATCTACATTCTCATAAGGGTCTCTATAACGGACAACACCAGTAGGAATATTCTGTTGGACAGCATCATCTACTAGGTTCCATGTATCAACTACAGAGTTGTAACTTGGTCCTAAAATATATGGGAATTTTGGATTACCTGCTTCAGCAGCATCAATAGTAACGAAATAGCAGTATCTACCAGCAGAGAATTCAGGAGTCTTACAGAAACGTCCATTATACTGGTCTAAGTCACCACTACCAAATACATATTCATAGTCTTCAACAAACTTACCAGCAGGTTCGTCTGTTAGTAAAGGACCATCAGTTCTTACAGGATATGGGTTTGAAACAGCATCATAGACTAGATTTGTCTTAAGACTATAAGATGTGTTTAATCTTTGAATTTGAGAAGTCTGATTAGTTGGGTCAGAGTAACCATAAGGTCCATATATTGGGTTACCATCAAATGCCCATCCAATAATAGGTGAGTGCTCTAACTGTACATCTTGCTCAAGAATTGCACCATTGTTAGCTTCGTATAAGTTATCACCTAAGATATATCTTAATTTTTGTGGGTTGGAAAGGTGAGAATATTCTCCACCATATTGTACGTTAAATCCTTCAAATACAGCACCTTTTGCTGTATCAAACGTAGATGTCTCTTGTAAGTTATAAGTCCACTCAAATACGTTAGGTGTAAATGTAGCATTAACACCAATAGAAGTTAAGTTAATTACTGTTGTACCTTGGATATATCCAATACCCTTGTTAGTGATAGTGATACCAGTAACTTTACCAGCATTCTCACCATCAACGTCAATAGTTGCTTTTGCTACAGCTCCAAAACCGCTACCCTGTATACTAACTTCAGGAGCAGTAGTGTATCCGCTACCAGCAGAAATAATAGCAATCGATATAATCCGACCATTGTTAACAATCGCTTGTGCAACAGCACCACTACCAGATGATAGGGTTACAGTAGGTTTAGATGTATAAGACGCACCACCGTTAGTGATATTAACAGTCTTAATTGGACCTCTGACAGATGCAGTAGCAGTTGCCCCAGATCCACCTCCACCAACGATAGTTATCTCAGGTTGAGAAGTATATCCACTTCCTCCAGAGTTTATTAGGACTCTTGAAACAATTCCTTTCGTTATAATCGCAGTTGCAGCAGCACCTGATCCACCTCCACCAACGATAGAAACAAGAGGTGAAGAAGTGTAACCAGTACCACCTGCTATTACATCAATCTCTGAAATTGCACCGTCAACTGTAACAGTTGCAGTAGCACCAGATCCAGAACCTCCAGAAATGGTCATTGCAGGAGGAGATGCAGCATCATATCCACTACCAGCAGCAGTAATGCTAATAGAAGTTACAGCACCAAAGGTTTTAGTTGTTTTAGACTTATAAGACCAAATTGATACACCATTGACCCATGTCCCGATTGGACCAGGAACAATAGAAGTCTTAGTTGAAATAGTAGTAGGAGTTAAGGCAAACCTGTTTAATTTACGCTGGTTGCCTGGAAGTAGAGCAGATCCAGGGAATGGACCTATCTCATAGTTTGGAATACCAGTAGATGCAACATAGACATAACTGGTACTAAAGAATGTATTCTGTACGTTAGTAGTGTAAGGTCCAATAGCATTACTAATTGCAGCATTAATTGACTTACCTTTGTTAAGGTCAACCGAAATTAGAATATTACCCTGTGGCACAACTTGTGCTGGTTGAGGTAATTGATACTGGAATACAGTCGTGGAATCCCTTGAAGTGACTAGGAAACTTCCGTTATAAAGAATTGGGTTTGCACCATAGATGGTAACCTGATCTCCAACAAGCAAACCATGAGGGTTAGCACAAGTAACAGTTGCAGACTGGTCATTAACACCACCATAAGAAATGCTGGTTACATTAATGAGTTTTTTAACGTTATATAACCAAGTTGTAAGTTGAGGAGTAGTAGATGTGCCTCCTAACTTAGAAACGGTTAATTTGTCTCCTGGTAGGTAGTAAGAACCTGTATCAGTCAACGTAGTTTGATTAGCATCAACGATACCAACCACATTCATCACAACTTCTTGTAATGTGCCTTTATTAAGGTAAACTACGAAATTAGACTTAACTTCTGTAGCAGAGTCCCAAAGTTGTGCATTTGATGCTCTAGTACACTCAATAAACTGGTTTAATGATTTTTCCTTATATCTTACAGTCTCTAATCCACCAATAACGATTTCACCGTTTCTTTCTGGCCAACCGATAGTAGAGTCAACAGTTATAATGTCACTGGTAGCAGTAAGAGGCTCAGCAAGTTTTGTTTTGTAAGGTACAATAAATGTGCCTTGAATAGTTTCTTCTGATAGGACTAATTCAAATATCTCTAAATCAGAAGTTTTAATTGAAATATAGTTTTCAACCAATGCAGATGCTGCTTTAATGTTAGGATCTGCAATATCAGCAACCTGTTGAATTAAAGCATCTTGAATGTCTTCTGCCTTACCTGAAACAAGTGTAGCACGCAGAATTGTGTTAATAGACCAAGTAGCAGCAGATGGCTTCGTAATTTGGTCTTTTGGATATGAAATACTTACATTTTCACCATATAGCAACTTAAAGAGGTAAGCAACACTAAATGATGTGCCTTTTGTTGAATAAAAGGTCTTAATATTCTTAATAGCACTTCTTACATCAATACTGTCATAATCTAACTGAGGTACATCAGGAAGGTATTGCTCTGTATACTTATCAAGCAATCTCTTAACAAATAGTGCATCAAGACACTTAACTGGAGCATCTACAGCATGTGCAATGGCAACAGTGTCGCCAGAGAATACTGCATTACCTTCTTCAGTATATTCCTTAATACCACTAGCAGCTCTAGCACATCCAGTAAGACGACACTTCTCGTAATTCTTACCAGATTGGATTACATTAAATCCAGTTACCTCACCCAAACCAATATCTACAGATGCAGAAGCATGTGGAGGTGGTTGAATGAAAATAGTAGGAGGTGCAGCAGCAGAATAACCAGATCCAAAAGCAGTTATATTAATATCAGTAATTGCACCGTTAAAGATTGATGCAGTAGCAGTAGCACCAGTTCCTGGGTTTGAAGTCCTCTCATCAACAATATAAACAGATGGAATATCCTCATATCCCTGTCCACCACTCAATAATTCGATATCAGTGATTCTTCCATCACCATCAACCGTTGTGGTTAATACTTGAGCACCAACTGGGTCAACAATTGCAACTCTTGGTATAGATGTATATCCTTGACCAGCATTTAAGGTTGTTATACTTGTAACCTTTCCATTAGTTAATACAGTCTGAAATGATGCTCTAATTGGGTTAGTACCAGTAGGCTCATCAACATAGATGGCTGGTGGTGTAGTATATCCAAAGCCCTGGGCAGTAATAGTGGGAGCAGCAGCAAAAGATCCTGACGTAATTGTAGGAGTGCCTAATGTAGCTCCACCAGGTTGAACAAAAGTTAATCTTGGGGTAAAAGTATATCCTGACCCACTGCTGGTGACTGTAAGACCTGTTACGGCTCCATCAGTTACGGTAGCAGTAACAGTGGCTGCAGTACTACCTTCTTTAGTTGGTGTCTGTATTTGAACAACAGGAGGGTTAGTTGTAGAATAACCAGCACCACCAGCAAGCAGTGAAACAGATTTAACACCATTAATCAATGGTTTTACAGAAGCATCACTACCTATTTCAGATTTAACTGTAACTTTAGGTGGAAACTCAAATCTGTAATTTTTACCAGTTGCGTTAACTTCAACTGAGCTTAAATTGCCTAATGCATCAACACGAGAGAATCCAACAGCACCACTACCAAAATCAGGGATTGGTGCCTCAATTGAGAATAAATCTAATCTTCTACCAGCAACAGGAGTAAATCCTAAAGTAATATAAGTGCCATCAAAAGTAAAATCGACTTTTGGTATTAAAAGTCTGTTATCATAAACTGCAAGTACATATTCGTCTACAATCGGTGAATAAGGTAAATTTGCAACCGTAGTTTGGAAGGTTACCTTACTATCTCCAAACGAGGCTGAAATATTATCTAATGCTACAATGCTGTTCTCAACAAAACCATTGAGATATGTAATAGATGTTGCTGCTGTATCGTCTGATGCAAGTCTAGTCCTTGGTGCAACACTGAATACGACATTAGTGCCATCTATAGTGTAATCTACGCCTGGTACCTGTACCTCACCATATACCTTTACTATTAGGTGTTGAGCACTTGGAGGTGCTACAGGAGCATCCTGAGATGTTAGAGGAAACCTCTGTGTATTACTATCGAATGATCCAATGATATTAGCAAGAGTAATCCACTTAAGTTTTACCTGCTCATATGCAATACCTGGTGAAAGTGCGATACTTGGAGAAGCAACTGCCTTCTCATAGAAGATGATTTCATCTCCTATCATTACACTACCGTTATTATCTAAAAAATTATCTACGTTCTCTACAATTATTTCTGTATCGTCTGTATCTGAAGCTTCAACAACCTTTGTAGCACCTCCTAAGATGCTAACATCCAATTTATCAATATCAAGATATTGAAGGAAGTTATTAAGTATATTCTGTCCAAAACCCGTCTTTTCTTGTGACTTATAATAATATTCAAGAAACTTGTCGAACAGTGGATACCCGTCCGAAATGAACTGAGGGGTTTGTCGTGTTATCGCTTGCGATACCTTACTACTTGTCGTCATTATGCCTTAGAAACAAGATTGAGTTGCTGTGCTGCCAGTATTAGTAATAGATATAGGACTGAGCGTAGTTGGTGTGCTCGTTGTTTCAAAAATAGTTGGCGTAAGACTATTTAGTGGTATACTCGTAGGTGGTGTTGTACCAATTGCTCCGAGATCAATAGTTGGGTTAATAACACCAATAATTGTATCAGGACTTGGGGTAGGTATCTGAGATGCGTTTGCAGGTATAATCTGCACAGGAATATTCAAATCTCCCAATGCTGCTAGTCCATCAGCACTAGAATCTACTGTGCCTCCCTCAAATATACCATCTGAGTCTGTATCAACTGCTGTACCTGCTAATACTCCTAGATTGTTTCCAGATGCACCTGTTATATTCGCAGGTCCAAAACATATATCACCAGTAGTGTAATTAACTGTACCAGCATTGGAGCTAGTAATAACCTTTCTATTACCACTATTATAGTATGTCCTTAAGTTACCAAATCCATCATCTTCAAAATACTGGTCTACTGTAGGACGATCAGCAAGTCTAAATCTACCAGAAACAATAACAGGCTCCTTAACACAACCATCTGCATTAGAAGTCTTACCTGGAGCACTATCGTAGATAGGAGCACCAGTGGATATACAATAAGTATTAGTTTCTGTTGGTTTTGGTGCAATATATTTTAAAAGTGATACTTGAGTCGATACATCCGAAATACACTTATCTGCAAGTGTAATTGCTTTCTGGAATTTCGCAAGACTGAATGAAGAGTTAAAATTGTTAACTTTAGAAGAAACTGCCCACTCATTAATAGCATTCTGAGCATTAGATTCAATAGCAGAGACACTTCTAGCAGAACAAGCAGGGTCGTAAGTAATAAAGACTTTAGGATAGACGTAAATGCTCTCAGCGTCGGTTACAACAGGTTCAATCGATGCCATAGCATATGCTCTCAACTGTTTAGAGAGGTTTATCTTTGTTGCATCGTTTAACTTAGATCCTGTTTTAGTTTTGACTGCGATGTAAACCTTTCCGTATACAGGAGGATATAATTCATCTCCACCATAAGCGACAACGCTTGCCACGTTATCATATATCTTTTGCATGATAACTTCATAATCCTTTGAAGTAACTGCACGATACTGTGCGGAGTAATATCTTGGAGCATTATATTTGATTGATTCAACGCTTTCTTCATCAGAACCTCCGTAAGATGTATTCTTAACGGTTACGTTGACATCTGATGCAGAATAGGTAACTGCGTTACTATCAGTGATTACACCGATAAATGCGAAAGCAGTTACATCATTTGCGTCTTTACCAGCAGTTACAAGGTATTCAAGGTCAATAACCTCACCATCACCTAGTTTTCTACCAACTACATCATCACCAAAGGTTAACTCATACCTCATATCCTCTGTTTCGGATAAGAAGTAAACCCTATCGGTTGCTGTTACATTAGTAACATTCTCTACTTTATTATAAACGTCTGAGCTAGTGCTACTTTCGTTTGCTCTTACACTAACTTTTAGAGTGGCAATATCTGCATCCGCAGTTGGTACCACATAATTCTGTTTAGCAAATGTGTTAACTGTATAAGCGTAGTTTATAACACTACCTTCTTGTATAAGCACACATTTCAATGTTGCAATTCCTGTTGTCTGATCAACTTCCGCAGTGAATGGCTCTAGTCTATTCCAAGTGTAATTACCACCTGTTGCAACAGATCCCTTTCCTAGGGTAACTGAAGCAGGCCAAGCACCAGCAGTTTGATTAGTTTGTATCTCTAATTCTAAGTATGCTTTAGAAGAAACAACGGAATTAGGTGTATAGTTTAATAGTTTAGCAATATTGACAATATTATCTCTTACAGTAGATGATGCTATAAATGCCTCATTCATTGACATATTTGCCATGAATGCACTATAATAAGTGTTATAAGCAAGAGTATCAATAAGATAGGATAAACCCGACCCTTCAAAGTCGTAATCTGAAAATTCACTACGAGTTCGCAGATATGCCTTAATAGAAGACTTAATATCTGTAAAATCTAATGCTGTTAAATTATTCGGTTGCATTATGGTCTCTGTAAGACGAAGGTGATGTTCTCAATTACTGGAAGACCAACTATTTGGTATTCTAGGTCAACTGTTATAGCGTTGTCATCATAATCAGGTTTGCACTCAAGTTTAGTAATTGCTATACGTGGCTCGTGCTGCTGTAATGTATTTAGTATCTCACTCTGGATCGCATCAATTAAAAAGGGATCTAAAGGCTCAAACAATAACTGTGAGACTGTAGATCCAAAATTCGGTTGAAACGGCTTCTCTCCAGGTGCCGTTAGTACTATATTCTTAACTGCTTGTTTTATTGCTGAGTCGTTCTTAACTGATGTAATATCTTTCGTAAATGGGTTCTTAGTAAAACCGACAGGGATATCCTGAAATGCCCTTGATTTTGCAAAATCCTTACCTGATATCGGTTTGAGTGCCATTAGACTTCATAGAAAGTATACCTCAAAAATAGTTCCTCATTAGGACCTATAGACTTAATAGTCTTAACATAATATTTGTTTCCGACTTTATACTTCTCACAATTAGGATTATTGCTATGGTTGATAAACCCACCTAAAGGTGTTCTGTATATTTCATCGTTTTCAAGGTAATGGGACATACCAAGCTCTTTGCCTTGAGACAATTCATATCTTGTGAATATTCCTTGTCCTGCTATAAGACTATCTGATACAAACAGTCCTTCAGGAAGTGCTCTGTATGTCACTAATCATAATGTAACTCTTATTATTTATCGTAGTTTTTAAAACTTCTTAGGATGAGTAACTACATCTCCATGAATTTCACCAATATCATCAATATGAGCATGGTCTATTTTTTCAATATGCAAATGCTCTAAGGAATTTGCAATTCTTTCAAGTGCGTTAGCAATGCGGTTAAACTCTTCCGACATTTTTAATAAATCCAAATAATGTTTTCAATAATCCTTTGGCTGCTGAGCCTTGGATTTCATCGAATATGTACATATTCAACCTAAATGCATAATTTGCCTCTGCAATCAATGCGTTGGTCTGAGATTCGTCTAAACCAAGTGAATCTAAAGTCGCTCTATAAGATGCCTTAAAACCCTTGGTATCACTGACTTCTGGGAAGTCATAAAACCATAAACCTTCTCCTTTAGGTGGATCTAGTGCTTTTTCAGCAATTCCTCTTAAAATCACTCCTCCAGACAAATCACCGATATACCTTGTATAGTGGTGTGCTATTAGTAAATATGGATTATCATTCGCTACTTCGTTAATTCTATAGCAATATGTGTTTGCTGCCTCTGAAGGTATTTGTAAAGACCTCCATTGAGGACCATAGAAGTATCTAAGGTCTCTCTCCAGTCCATTAACACGCTCTAATTCAGGATAGCATATCTTTTGCACTAAAGGGTCTTTCGACTCTCTAATCTGATTCTCCATCGTCTGATAGACATAATAGAAATTAGTCAACAGTTGACGGTATTGCTCAGGGTCTAAAACCCCTTTTAAAAATCCAGCAACGAATTTAGTATTTTCTGCTGCTGAGTGGGACTTCTTAGTTCCCTCTTTTAATGCTAGTGCTAATCCCATTACTTCTCTGTAACCTCCTCGAATTCATCTATTTCTGATGCTTTGACTATATGACCACCAATATTATACATGTGCTCACCGCACTCAATTTCATATCCAAGGTAAGCTATGTCATTTAACTTACCGTGCTCACGAATAGCAGCTTGTATTTTTAAATGAATTAACTTACCTCTTGATGGACAACAAGAATGATTTGCTTCTTGATAGTACATTAGCCCTGACCTCTAGTGCGTTTTGGAGCTCTATTGCGGGAAGAAGCAGCATATTTAGTGTGCTTGCCTTTTCCTTGACGGGTTTTCTTGGGTTTTGCTTCCACATAACCCTCGGTTTTCCAAACAACCGCTTTTGCCATAATTAATTTCCAATAAAAACGTTAGGAGAAGCACCTGCAATGGTAGAGTAACACTCACCACTGATACCACCATTTAAAGGATCATCGAACCTATTTGCCAATTTCCCCATAATATACACTGTTTTAGTGGTTGCGTGGGATACACGCTTATGTTTTCCACCATCTCTCTTATCCTCAAACGTATTATACCGTGTGTGGCAAGGTTTTGGTGGGGGTGGTTTCTTACAACAACAGAATGCTAATAGGTTAGTGGTCGCACCTTTATGGTTAGTAAGCACATCCTTATCAATAATCGGACAAATGTTGTTAATCAACACTGTTGGATTCTTGGGTGTTTTAGGACGTTGTGCTTGAGGTGGCCATCTATTAGTAGCATCTGATGTAGAAAGAGCCATAGGTGTAGATCCTGAGCACGGTGTGCCACAGGGCTTGGTGTCATAGATGTTGCTAGGTCTAGCAGTTCCATGACCAGAGCATTTACCTTTGTAGTATGCTGCTTTCTGTGCTCCCATTATACTCCCTTTACGTTAAATGTCAAATGGGTTTCCGTATGCTTCGACACATTTTCCCATATTATAGGTAGCTGCGGTAAGGTCATTTAATACCCTTAGTGTACCAGTTGCTTCCCAATCTTCTGCACCTGGTCCAAGTAGACCAGACATGGTATAAGTTTTAGTAGTTGTAGACCCATCACCATTATTAGTTGTGCTCCCTGCGGATACTGCTGGTGCATTACAGTTAATGTGTCCGCAACCAGACTCATTCAATTTACATCCTATAGTTACCTTAATGTCCATCTTATCTGTTGAAGATGCACGGTATTGTCTCATATGATATTTAGTCAATGTAGAGGCGTGCGGTAGATCAGAGAATCTACGTTGCACTGTTTCTACTAATGTACCAGAATAATTGAGGTATTCAGGGACACTTTCCTGTGCAAGTGCCTTAACTTGGGTTTTAATTGACTGTACTCGTGTTTCTTCCGCTTCCTTTGTCTTCTTTCTATAGTTTGCCATCTCCTTTTTATACTCAGCACTGACATTTGAGCCTGGCACTGTCATATCTTTTACGTCATTTACACCTTCTACACCATATTTCATAATAAATTCCTCATATTTGTCCACTTTCTCCTTTGCATAGCGTCTTTGAGGTAATGTATAGATGTCATTCTTACTAAAATCTGTTAATGACTCCGAATTTGGTTGTGGTGCAGTAGTAGATTTACTCTGATATGCCTTTTTCCGTGATGCATCTACTGCTTTATCTTCAGTCCTATCCATTGCGTTAACCATTTCAGGGAATGTACCTGCTGTGCGTAATCTGTTATAGTGAGGTTCTATACCTGCATCCTCTTCAGATATGCCTTCTGTAATCTTTAGAGTGTCTATTCTATGCACATTCGCTATATACGCCCTAGGCTCGTCTGTAGAGGCAGAATAACCACTTCCTTGATTCTTTACCGTTATGTTAACTACGACTCCATCACCCCAATATCCTGCTGCCTCAGCACTACCTGCAATAGTAATAGTAGGATTAGCAGAATACCCACTTCCATGATTAGTAATTTTGATACGATTAACCACACCATGAGTAGAATCTATCTCCGCTACTGCTGTTGCATTACCAGAAACGGTCACGGCAGGTGCAGAAGTGTATCCTGAACCTGGTTTTGTAACTTCTATGTAAGAAACTGCTCCATTTCCAAGCTCAACTTCCAATTCTGCCTCTTTCCCTAGTGCTAGAGCTGGTGTTGTGCATACTAGATCAGGTGGTGCACCTAACTTATCCCACCCTGATCCACCTGAATATACATTGAATCCAGTAATAGTGCCATTAGAGATAATTCCTTCCGCAATTGGCTGTTTTAAGGTGTTATATACGTCTGGTGACCCTCCATCTATGCTTTCTGTGGTAAATTGGACGCTTTTATCGTAAAATTCGTATAATCCAAGCAAAGCTGAGTGTGTTTTGACCCCTTTACCCGCATAAACGGTGATTTGGTGTGCTCTATTGCTCGTATATTGCGTATTATGAGTAAAATCGTTGCCATTACCGTCCAAATAGATCAAATGACGCTGTAAATTGTCAAAATCGGTGTGAAAAACCTTAGTTATGGTATGACCATTGATAGTATCGCCTTCACGGAGGGCATCAAACCCACTTTGCGGTGAAGTACCTTCTATAGGACCAACTGCTGTTACCTTTAAGTCTATAGTTAATACAGAAGTAGTAAGGTCTGCATGAGTGTGAGTATAGTTTAATGTATAGGTATCATTGACTGCGTAATTCTGTCCAGGAGACATTAACTCCATGAATGTCCATTTAGTGCCAGTCCACACTGCATTATCATAATCATAGACAGGTTGTATTCTAACTTTAACTCTTAAACCTTGTTTGATACCACTCTCTAAGTCTGGTCCTTCAAATATTACTATAACTCCAGTATCATCTTCATCTCCTGTCTTCCAAGGATTCTGAGAAGTGACTACAGGCAGTCCAGAATACTCTGTTTCATTCCAAACGTCTACATCTATACTATCAGGAGTATAAACAAAGTTAACGTCAGTAACGCCATTAGGCAAGACTGAGGAAAAGGCATCATAGGAGAATATAACTTTATTAGAAAGGGTGCCAACACCAAACATAGTAGGGTAAGGACAATCTGGGTCACCTGTCTCGTCTCCTTCTGGGTTTTCGTATCTGCATATCGCCTCCTTGTGTGTAGCTGTGAATCCTGTGCAGGGATGGCATTCAGTACCACTAACAGTACTATCAGCACCACTTCCACCTGTGGTCGCACTAGATTCTTCTTCTAGGTGGAAACAAGGCACTCCAACTGTGCCTCCCCATTGTCCCATTTCAAATAAGTAACAAAACCATGTATCAGATACCATCTCTTCAAATGATATCCTAGATGGTGTAAAATCATATATTACTGCTACTGGTGGATTACAACCACTTAGACTTCTAAATGACCTACCACAGTAAGCACCATTCTGAGGACCAAACCCTGAACCAGATGCAGTCTCTTCTACTATACATGAGTCATACATTATAGCTCCACGTTGAAACTGTCTTACATTAATCTGTGCATTCCTTGCTGCTTGATCAGGGAAAGACCTTAGTGTAAACGTAGCTCGTTTAGCATCGGGTGGAATATACGCATGACAATGTAGTCCAGACCCTATAGTAGAAACAGTTGCTTCCTCACATAGGTCACCATCAGTATGACACCCACCAAAAGTTGCCATTAATCTATATTAGTAAACTCTTCAAGACTATTTAACCTCTCATATATCAAATCGAGGTTTTCCTTGTAATTCAAATATTTTTCGTCGTCGTGGGGGCGGTAGAGTATAAGGTTTGTAAAAGTCTGTGGAAGGGCTTGTACATACTCTTCTATATGAGTTAATCGTGCCCCTATCGTCTCTAAGCACTTATTAACTACCTCGTGTGCAATCTCGTTATCCTTAAACCTAGGATCATCTTCGAGTTGTCGTCGTATTTCTTTTTCAATGTCCAGATGTATCTCTGAAGCTGTCAACGCGGTTGAAACGTGGTTTCGCGGGTCTGACATATCTGTTTTCTCCATAGTACCTACCTCTTCATTCCAAGGGATTAAAAACCAAGTCATTCATCAGTGACCTTTTTTAGGGTGATAGACATATTTACCTCATCTATCTCGTATTCTAATTCATCTCCGACACTCCATCCAAGGTCTTCACATATATTATCAGGAATACAGATTAGACTATCGCCGTATTCGTCTTCTTCGATAGAAAGTGTGAATCTCTTGGACATATGCCAACTCCTTATAGTTTATTCATTTGACTGTATGTATCTCGCTTATGACTCTTCTTCCATGATATCCATTCTTTAATGACTATATCAGCATCTGTGCATTTCTTAGAATCTGCTAACCAACTAGCACAATCGTAAATACGTGGGTCTAAACAACCTTCGTGCCTCAGCATGACTTCGAGTGCCCATACTCTGTCGTCCTGTGTATCCTGTCTGAATTTCATAATCGTCCTATGGGAGGTTTTTTACTGGGAAAAAAAATTTGAATCTCACTAAAAAAGATACCCAATGAGTATATAGACCTCTTTCGGGTACCTTTGTAGGTTAGGGTAGTTTGCTTTTTTAATATAGCGGCCCCCGAAGGGACGACATCCAAGGCCACCACTGCGATTTGGGTGGCATATCTTTATTGTTTCACTTGCACATAATTAGTTAGAGCATCACTTAGTCCTTGAATGTGTATGCCTTAAGTATAACATAGTGTGAGAAGTATGTCAACTAAGTGTTAAGAACTGTTTGGGGAGTTGTTATCAATTACTTCCCAAAACCATCCGATTGATTTAATATAATCAAAGGCAGAATGTCTGGGCAATTGTTGATACCTTTCTCCCCTAGAGTTTCTAACACCATCCATGTACAATTCGAGGTCACTAATTGACTCAAACTGCCCATGTAATTTGTCTGAGGAATCGTATACTTTGTAGAGCATGATTGTAGTGCTTGGTTGTTACCCTTGACAGTGTAATTATACCATAATTCTTGTTAGTCTGTCAAGAATGTGTGTGTTTCTGAGTAATACTTGACAACTGATAGATTGCGTGCTAAGGGTGTAACATAGGGAGACAATTAATCGAGATAAGTAACACTTTTATATTTAAAATAACATTTAATTGTTTTCCACAACTAATGCGTAATCCTGTGGAAAAGTGTTAATTAGTGGTGGAAATCGTCATTGGCATTGTTAATACTTTGTTGGTGTAATCGTTTCTTTCTGATGTTATCGTAGATGATAATTGTAATCTCCTTAAGTGTTATCCAGACATAGTGAATTTGCTTACGGTAAGAGATACTTCCATTCTTGTAATTCTTCATCATAATACTTACATTGTGGAAAACAGTTTGTATAACATAGCACGTTAACTTCATTATACTTGTTCAAACTATGCTGTGCTAATTCTGGGGGTTTCTTCCACTTATGCGTTGTTACAGTAATGTACATTTTAGAGATGAAATTAACTGTGCCACGTTCTCCATCAGGGAGTTGAATCTTTAATCCTTTCGTTAACACTTTAGGGAGCATATTAGGTGGGTTTAAAATGATATTTAGTGAAAAAATTCCGCCTCGTCCACATACTAATAGTTATGAAGAGTACGGTAAGGTTTATAACAATATTGTTGTTGATATTTGACTGTAGTTTGTATTACTTTGATGGGGGTAGATTTAAGGTCTTTTGTTGTTACTTTTGGTTGGATGATTTGCATAGAATTGTGTTAAGAAATAGTAGCGAATTGTGGGGGATGGGTTAACAAGTTGTTCGTAAACATTAGATGGGAGTTCGTGATACTTATCCTTGTTAATCTTCTTCTGATTGTTCATAATCTTCTGGGGGAAATTCTCTGAGTTTAACATCACTTAGTGCTGCAATCATTGTCCAAACTTTCTCACCTGAAAGTTTAAATTCTCGGCATAAGTATTCAACTGAGTCCTCAATCGTGTTGAGAACTTCAATCGCTTCCTCTTTAAGTTGTTGCTCTTCGTTGTTAATCATGGGAGACAATTTGTTGGACTAAGTGATCTTGAAATAATGTTAATTGCACCAAGGGGGGAAAGTTAGGGTCAACATTTGTGATTTCAATGTTACTAACCTCATGGTATCTTCCAGTGGAATCATCATAAATTGTGACATTTGTTTGTAATTCGTTCTTACTTAGTGTGCGAAGTTTACAAAGAAGTTCTTCATAGGTCATGTAAATATGCCGTTAGTTAATACTATTTACTGACATAAATCTTCAAACCTTTGTTTAGCAATAGACTCGCATTGTTCCTCATCAAATTGAGGATATTCTTCTAAAACTTCTTCATATAAAGTTTCAAGAATTGACTCGTGATGTAGTGTGCTCATTGTTAATTAACCTCGGATAGTTTGTGGACTCTTAATATTACTAATTCACGATGAATGTGAAATAGTTTATCTAAATTTACACCGTCAAAATCAGTCCATTCTGATACATAACCCCAGTTATCTTTGTCTGGTTTGTTGTTATTAAACTCTGGACAATAACAAAACTCGTTATCATCATCTAACCAGAATGTCATGCCAAAGTGAAAAGAACTAATCATTTAATTACACTCCTTAAGTATAAAGTTGTTTAGACGATTAACATCTAATTGTTTATCATCAAAATCAATTTTTGCCATGCTATATACACCCCACTCACCTAATTCTTCAATGAAATCTTTCCAACTTTCGCAGAAATATGCTAAGTTTAGAAAGTTATCAACTGCTTGTATTCTGTTGATGATTGTATTAGTTTTGTCGTAATAAGGATGCATAAAATGTAATTAAATAAAGGACATAAAAAGAGAGAGGGGCGACCCTCTCTAAGTTGCTTCGAGCACCTTATCCCATAGGGTGTCGAATTCTTTAGTCTCTGCTAGTGGGAAATCGAGACTTGCAAGTGCTGAAAACATCTCTTGAAGGGTTGCAACTTCTTCTGAGGAAAGATTTTTGATAGTAACGTTGTTTGTCATACCTTAATTATAGGGGTAAATGTGGTCAAATGGGGAAAATGTGTGACAGTTCTTTTACTGTCCATTTCTGTATTCACCCATTAAGCATTTACCATACCATACCTCAGAGTGTCCATACTCTTCGGATAAGTCAAGGCATAGACCCCAACACTCGTCAAGGGTTTTGAAAACTGTGTTTTCATGTGGTGCGGATGAGCACACTACTGCGTAAGGTAACGCAGGATTGAAAGTGGTATTAGGATTGAAAGTCATAAACCTATTATACACACACAAGGGGGCACTTTAGGGATTTTGTGTGTAGGTTGTTCAACTGGCACACCTTAATTAATACTCATCATCTGCAATAAATGGGACGAACTTATCAACTTCAACTGCATATCCTGTGACTTCAGCATTAACATGCTCATGTAATTCATCATCATAATATGATAAATTAGAGTTTAAATATGCCTGTATTTCTTCACACAAATGTAATCCATTTATGCCATCATCATTATCACAAACTATGCGGCAACTAAATGTTATTTGTTTCATTAGTATTTGCCTCCGTTGTTGTTAACGTCAATGAAAGTTTCGTTAGTTACGTTCTCAACTAACTCAGCATATACTTCATCATCCATTGTTAAACTAATCTCATCTTTTAACTCACTATTTGTTAGTGTCTCAAGAAACTCTGTCATGTCTGATGATACATATCTCACCAAATCTTTGGTGTCCATACTATCAACAATTAACTCAACATAGGACTCAATTAGTTCCTCTTTTTGCTGTGGATTTAGGTTTGTCATAGTTAATAACGAATGTTAAATTTGGCATTTGGTCTTACTAATTCACTGGCATTTTGTAGTTGGTCACTAATAAAAAAGCGTGAATCTTCAGAGTTGTAAATAAGAACCCCAACGAGGATTAGTAGAATTATTTTCATACACCCCACTCAAATCTAGGGTTTTCAAGTATAATATCTCTTACTCTTTCTCTGTCTAAACTATCACCATCACCCCATGAATAGTGGACATATTCTAAATCACCCTTTTCAATTCTTCTCTTATATGTAAAGAACGCATCATAAATGTGTCCCTTAGTTAAACCCTCGATAGGGTATAAATCGCTGTTTGGTTTATAGAAATCCCAAACATAATTGACGAAGTTGTTTAACTCTTTAATAGTAGGCATTAGTCCACCTCGTTATTAGATAGGAAAGCGAATAGTTCACATCCTATGTTTAAATCATCATACTCAGTGTTACCTACCCAAACTTGTAGGACTTCTTCGTAAACATTTTGTGATAGTGATTGCATGGTAAAAAGAATAATAAAGGACAGAAAAAAGAGATAGTAGTTTATACTATCTCTAGGGTGAATTCGTCAAGTAAAATCATACCGTCAAAGAAAGATTTGGTTGCTTGATTGTTACCAATAAACCACTCAAATTTCTTTTGAAATACTTTACAACCTGTCTTTAATTCAAACAAAATAGCATTTAGTCTTGATTTTGTGGTAACTGTTTCATATCCACAAGAGGACAATTTCAATGCCTTTGTTGTATGGTCTAGGGTTGCAATGTTGTGACCATGTAGTAAAACTTGACTGCAATTAGTGGACTCGTTGAAAGTAACTGTTGTATTTGACCCTGCCCAGTTGGATTTGTTGGAAAGAGCGAAATTCATTTGCTTTTCAAGTTTTCTCATAAATGCTTTGTTTGTTGACTACTCTATTATAATAACCGATTTTAGGGACAATGGGGGAAAAAGTGGACAGTTTATCAACTGGCATACGAAATGGGTGAAATACCCTCGTTAAAGATAGTATTAATTAGTGATGCAACTCTCTTATTAGTTTTAGTGCCTAATCCTTTAGTTAAAGGTATTCTTACATACCCGTACTTCTTCTTATAAAAGTTATACATTCCTGCTGGTAATTTACCCTCTTGAATGTTACTTCTATCATCATTATGCAACCTAATTACTCTACCTATTGTTTGTGCCATCTCAATAGTTGGTAGATTTCTTAAGAGAATAGTATCACTTAAACCAGGAACATTTATCCCTTCCGATAATATCGAATAGTGGAAGACTACAAACCTTTTGTTATCATCAGCACCCCAACTTGTGAGAGTTTGGAAGAACTTATCTCTCCTAACTTTCTTCTGATTAACATACGCTCCATGCTTACTTGTAATGTGAAGTATATCATAACCCATCAATTTGAGGTCATTGATTATACTTGTTTGAGACAACATCCTCCACAATACTTTAGTATTAGGGGCAGCAATTAGCACCTTGTGGTTCTTATCTTCCTCTAACGATTTCAATATGTTGATAACATTTTCCTTATCAACATCATGGGCATTAACTTTCTCTCTAACCAAATCTGTGTCAAATGGTACTAACATAGGTGGGACAATCTTACCTGATTGTATTAACTCTTTAGCAGCAGTTTGCTCTAATATGTTACCCCAAACCCTGTTATTATCCATTCCTCGTTCTTTACTTTGTCCTCTACCTATGCGTGGTGTAGCAGTAAAATAGTAACGACGATTAGCATACCTAGATGTTGCTAACACTGCTTCAAAAAAGTGTCTAGCAGTGCCATTATGTGCCTCATCAAAGTATATATTATCTATTCTTATGTCACTATCAACAATTCTATGTAAACTGTGGTAAGTTGTGTATAATATATGATGCTCATCATTGTTGTTAACATACTCTGCAATCTCTTCCGCATTAGTAGAACTAAACTCTTTAACTTCTCCGCTATGTATATGTGAAGTGCGGACATTTGCATCTACTAAATGCTCACTAAACTCAGCATGTAGTTGATTAGATAATAATATGCGTGGTGCTACAACTATAGTATTAATAGGTGTGATTGCAGTCCTTAATTGTTCTTTTAAGTCTGCTATCATTATATAAGTTTTACCACCACCTGTAGGTATTATTATTTGACCAACATTTTCAGATTGCATGTTATCAAATGCTCTCTGCTGGTGTGGTTGTAACTGAATCAATCGAGTTCCTCCTTAATAGAATCATTATAAAGTAAAAATGCCCCAAGGTGGGGCATGTATGTGTAGGATGTCAAACTGTCACATCATTGGGATTACCAAACTGGGGAATAACATTAAAGTCTAATACTGAGAATAACTTATCAAATATGCACTCATTTACTTGAGTAATCATATTCTTTTTAGTTACAAACTGCTTAGTCTTTGTTGTATAATAACCCTCAGAATCGAGGACTGTTTGAATCTTAAGAAACCAACACTTAGATGTATCTCCTTGCCAATTCTTGACAGGATACCAATCATAAATGGTCTCTTTATTAGGTGAGATAATTTGCATTAATTACTCGCCATCTTCTGCAACATAATCATCAATTACTGCCAATAGTTCTTCAGATGTTTGTGCATCTTCAAGAAGATTAAACAGTGCTACTTCAGGATTAAATGCCATTTGATTGAATAGAATTAAGGGACAATTACCCAGTTTAAGTAGTCATTTGGTAGGACTAATTAATAGGTGAGGGAAAACAAAACTAAGGGTCAATGCATTACCTCAACAGTCATTTCTCTGCTTCTAAGTCAGAGTAGTTGAGAACTCGTTTGTTTTCCACTCTTTTAATATAACATGGATTTCAACCAGTGGTTGAAATAGTGGACACTTTAAAAATCGTCCTCGTCTGGCACTTCATGTGAATCTATATCAAACTCACTTAAGTAATAATCAAGAGAGATACCTAAGTTCTCACAATAGGTCAATACTTGCTTTGCAATCTTATCATTTTCATAATGAACTATATGCCCCTCAGTTTCAATAACACAAGGAGAATTGTCATCTTCAAATACTCTTTCATCATGGATGTAGGTCATTTTAAATCTCCAAGTAGGGTGAAAATTCGTTGTTATCTGTATGGATACGTCCTGCTGGTGAGAATTCACCTGCAAATGTATCATAAACTGTTACTTCTTTAAGAAGTAAATCATCATCAAGTGACTGTAATTCAGTCAATAAATCCAGGTAAGTCATGCAATACTCCAATCATTTTTGTTAATGGACTTGCCACAATATTGACAAGTTAATGCACTCCAACTAAAGTGAAATACATGTGCTGGTGCAGAACAATTAGGACATTTTATAGTCTTTCCATTGTTACCTGCACGAGTGAATCTGTTGACGTTGTTCATCTTAAGTATAGGTAACCTCCTGCCCAATCTGTAAATCTAGGGTCAGTTAATTTCTCTCTATCATTAATAACTCTTAAGTCATATCTAACAATCTTTGCTGGTGATTTCCATGATGCAGGTTTATAAACTTCACCTGTATTCTTATCAATGAAGGCATGAACTCCACCATCACGATAACCACCATCACGCAAATCTTGCTGAATAACTTTAATATATTTGCGACCAAATTCCATTCTAAATCTAACAGGGTAATCACTATCTGGGTATCTTAATAGATAATTATCCTCAAGTGATTGAGTAAGTTGCCATACCCATTTTTCAATCTTTTGAGTTTGTGTTAGTTTCTCTTCGGGAAAAACTGCGATTGTTGGGATTGATGCTGTTACCATAGAATTCAGTTAAATTTGTTTACTCTTTAATAATACATGAAAAAACCCCCTAGTGGGGGTTTAGTGTGACAGTTATTTGACTGTCACCTTTAGTATCTCTTTAACAAATGCCTCAAGATAGAGGACTGGTAAGAGGACTAATGAAAGACCATCACGAGGATAATCTTTTAAAGACTTGACTTCAACTGTTTTTGTTTCCACTGTTACAACTTGCTTAGGTGTTGTATTTATAGGTGGTGTGACAGTTTTAGCAGTGGTCTTGCGGGTGCGTCTTTTACGAGGTGTTGCAGTTGCTTTTCTCGTTGTAGATGCAGTTGGCATAAAATAATAATGCAATGGAAACTATAGGGATGTTAGTTCTTTTAGTGGTGGCGACCCACGAGGCACATCCATCTCCTCGAAATAGTTTGATGTTGAGGACTTATGTTTGCAGAGGTTCGACTTAAAAGCGTATGCAATAACAGGGACTAACCTTTGTTAATGGTTGATTCCGCTACCCTTGCCTGTCTTACGGATGCCTCAACTGTTGAAGTAATAGCAGTTGCTTATGGGATGCCCATCCCTTCAACTCTTATAATATACACGAGATTTCAACCAAATGGGGAAAATGTGTGCACTTTGTCAACTGTCACAATAGTTTGCTTAAAGAATCGTTTGGTAATCTCTCTTGTATTAAGTTACCATATTCTTCATGCAATTCACACCCTATGTAATACCTACCTAATGATTTTGCGACCATTGCAGTTGTACCACTGCCCATAAATGGGTCAAGAATAGTATCATTTAACTCACTCCCTGCTAGTATACATGGAGTTATCAAATCAGGTGGAAAAGTAGCAAAATGACTGCCTTTATATGGTTTATTTGTTATACTCCAAACACTACGTTTATTCTTCTTTGGATATGATTTAGAGAGACCAGAATGAGGTGTTAAACCTGTACCTTCATTGTGATATTTACCTTTAGTTCTATCTCTCGTGCCCCAATCTTTAGCATCTTCTTTGATACTTTCATTGTCATAATAATACTTCTTATTCTTACTTAAGAGGAAGATATATTCATGTGATTTAGTACATCTATCTCTTACACTTTCTGGCATAGGGTTAGGTTTGTGCCATATTATATCTTGTCGTAGATACCAACCATCAGATCTTAGTGCAAACGCTAACATCCAAGGGATGCCAATTAAATCCTTTTCTTTATAATTAGTGAGTTTATTTCCTCTCTTTGGTGTATACTCTGGTAGGTCTTGATTAGTCTTACTAACTGTTTGTTTAGGGTATGATTTACCTGGTCTATAGTTATAATAACTATCACCAATATTCAACCACAAAGTACCATCTTCAGTCAATACATTTCTAACTTCTCTGAATACTTCTACCAGTTGATTAATATATTCCTCTGGTGATTGTTCTAAACCTATTTGATTATCTTCTCCACCATAATCTCTTAGTCCGTAATATGGTGGACTTGTTACACACATTCGAGCACTATTTGGTAGAAATGCTGATAATGTATTACGACAATCTCCAAACAAAATAGTATCTTTCATAAGTTATGCTGATTCTTCATTGTTGGTTTAGTGTGATACTTACCAACTACAGGTTTACCAGTCATAGTGAGAACATCCCAGTCAGGATCACCCTTTGGAAATACCCATAACTCCATGCGATTGTCCTCACTAATTAACTGCCATTTATCACTATTCTTATTGTTAACTAACATTATTGCACCATCTTTTATGCGTGCATTAAACGCTCTTCTTGCCTTATATGATTTGGGGATTAACCTAACTCTTTGCATAATTCGTTTATTATATCTTCTTCAGATCCTAAGCATGATGATACAAAATCATCTTCATTCTCTTGACATAAATCATAATTTTCATCATAATCTACAGATGGAGTTGAGAAACGTTTGGTCATTGGGAAAATCCTCCTTTTTGGTCTTTGAGTGATTGATAATAAATACCCTCGAAATTTCGTAGGGATTTCTTCAGATAGTGCAACTCTTTGTCATCATATAGATGCTCTTTTTTGAGTGCTTTCTTAATACTCTTAATCTGAGATTTTAGGGAGACACTTTTCATTTTAATTTGAAAGACTTGTGTATAATAATGGAGAACTATTTAATTGTCAATGGATAGTGGTCAGTTTAACTATCGTCATAAGCATTACAAGCAGTTAATAAATTAGTGCCACAAGATGATATTTTATCTAGGCATATTTGATGATAATTATCATCAATTTCAAAACCTATAAACTTCCTTCCTTCTTCAATACACACCTGAGCAGTTGTACCACTGCCCATGAATGGGTCAATTACTACATCTTTAGGATTAGACCATGATTGAATATGACCTCTTGCTAAGTCTTCTGGCATTGTTGCAGGATGATTGTATGATTGTTTATTAGATTGTCCAAATCCTCCACTGTTTTTGATTCTCCATATATTATTGCGTGCACCATATTCTCTAATTGGTTTAGTCTTATGTGTTTTCTTATCTAATTCTCCTGTCCTCTTTCTTGCCATTGCACTGCCCCAACTGGTATGACCTGCCCATTTGTTCTTCTTATCACATATAATATTAACAGTCTTGGGTTTACCCTTAGATAGTACAAAACAATATTCAAATGATTGACTGTATCTAATACTTTTTGGACCAGATGCAAATGATATTCCAGTCTTTTCATATATCATTGTATCATGTATATTAAGACCACATACATCTTTAAAGTATAAACATTGTCTGAAAGATGTCCCTGTTTCACTACCATTAACTACTGCATCATTTACATTCCACATTATAACTCCACCAGGTTTTAACACTCTAGTTAATTCATTAGCAACCAATTTAAAGGTGTTAAAATCCCATTTACTGCTATCATTATATGTCCTTAAGTTATCATAAGGTGGCGAAGTTATACAGAGATCTACACACTCTGCATCCATTTGTTTCATGCCATCTATACAATTAAATGGATAGACTTTATTGACCTCTAGCATTTACAGTTTCTTTAATAAACTTCACCCAAGTTTTATTGGGTTTAATACTCCCACTATAGCATTTAATGTCATTTAAGTCAACATCAGACTTACACTTAAGTGAACTATAACCAGCAGTACTTGACTCATTATTATACTCTTTCCACTTACGATTAGAGTCTGTAATTGTTACTGTCTGCCATTGTGTTATCCTTCTACCTTGAACTTCATATCTAAATGCTAGAGTTAAATCTGTTTTAGTGTTGAGAAGTTTAAGGTTACCTATAACAATAGTTGACCCATCTTTCTGACCTGAGCATTTAACTTCTATCTCTCTTTCTTGATTGTTACCAACATATTTGTAATCAAATCCTGTTGCTGCATCTCCAGCATATTGTATAGGTAGATGATACTCTTTAATGATACATACAATCGCTATGTTAATATAATTCTGTAGTTGTTTACTACCTGCTTGTGTTATTTGTGAGGGATCTTGCTCAGTAAATGATACTAATGTCCAGTAATCTTTGACACCAACTTCTACTAAGTTAGGGTCATTTAAAATGTGATTGATACTTGCATCTACTCTTTTAGGTATCTCCCTATCAAGGATAGTGAAACATTCTTCGAGTGATTTTTCTCTTAGTTTCATGTAAGAATTTCGTATAGTTTAATTATAAGAGAAAATGCCCCTAATGGGGCATTTAGTGTGCAGTTCGTTAACTGTCTCAACGGTTTATCTGCTCATTTATCTGCTGACGTTGTAAGTTGTCAACATTTTTAAGATAGGTTGTCCATACCTTTTCATCAGTGGACATCCAATCATTACCATCGTTCTTTCTATCATCAGAATGAAGTAACTCATCAAAGGTAACATATTCATTAGTAAACCTAACTAATTTAGCAACTAATAGAAAAACGATATTATGCCTTAAAGAAGAAGTACCTTCCATCCACTTCTTTACTCCATACTTTCTTCTATTCCACATGTAATTTAATACATTATCAAGGAACTTTTCAGATGATATAAGGTTCTTTTCAGCAGTCTTGTTAATCTTATCACTAAACATCTTCAGGTATTGAGTTAAACCAATAATCATTTTACCTGTAATCTGTGTTTTTGGTGGTAAGTATTTGTCAAGAAGTTTTATTGCTTGATAAGTTCTTGCCTGACATATCTTCTCTGCTTCTCCAACTGCGAAGACGCTATCTATATGTCTTTTTGTCCTTCCTTCTAGGTCACGAAAAAGGTGCATAACTCCTTGTACACCAACACCACATTCTAACGTTGATGCAATCATTCTTGAAATCTCTGGATCCTCAGCAACAAGAAGTGAGCAAGTTTTTTGATGCAACTTTTGAGGTGCATATTGTGTTGCATCAGCAGCATGGTCATGGGCATTTGCTTTTACATTAGCAATTTCAGAGTAAGATGTATTAATCTTTTTTGCAAATGCTAATATACGAGCGTCTGCACCCTGTGTATAATATACCATTATTACTCGGTGCTGTCCTTTACTAACAATATACAGGTCTTTCTCAGGGTCATATACTACATCAATGACACCAGAAGCAGAAAAAGAATAACCGTCAGACTTTTGTAAATTTGTGCTTATTTGTGGAAAATTAATCTCATTTGACCTGTTAAATACAGCATCACCCCAACATTGACTTACTCTCACATAACAAAGTTGAGCACGATCGTCAACTAAATCTAAGTCCTCAACATTAGGTGCAATAACTGGTTTTTCAGGTTTCCCAGTTAGGAAATCTTTAGCAATAGTTAGATTAGAAATCTTATTTCGGTGTCTGGTTGGTATTTCGTCTGCCTTTTCAAGAAGATTAACAAGTTGACGAGAATAATCAGGTGAGATCTTGGAGTTGAAAAATTTCAAAGTGTTAGACATTCGGTTTCAAGCGAAATTATATAATGAGTATGACACACTATTGATGCTAGTGTGCCAATCAGTGTGCAGTTTGCTAATCGTCACTAGGGTGGTTGTATACCCACACCCAAATAAGACCTAATACTATTATTGCAAACAATCTAATAGAATCTGGTGAAGTGTCAATCATCCTCGCCATCCTTGAGGTACAATATAGAAATTAGCAGCAAATGTTACTCTTGATTTAGTACCTCTATGAGGAGATACTAGATGAGGATAGAAACTAGGGAAGAATATTATACTACCTTGTTCTATATTTGGTTCAGTATATTGTTGATTAGGTATCTTTATTAAATCAGATAATCCTGTGAGTTGGTAATCACTATGCTCACCATTGTGAAACTTAAACTTACAATTATCATCCTCATTAACAGTATGAAAGTATACCATACTAATGTTAGTATTAGGAGTGCAATGATTATGATACTCTTGTGAATCACCAGGTGAATACTTATTTACCCATGCTTCTTGCGGTAAGATTTCTATATCTTGAAGACAACCAACTGCTTCAACAAAATTATCAAACTCTGGTCTAACAATTTCTAACCATGCATCCCAAGGTGCTTTGGAATTATTCTCATGTTGATAAGAACATTGAATATTACAATTCCATGCTGGTGGTTGTTTAAAGTTTGAATCATCATCAATGAAATCTGTAAACAATTCAGTAACTTTATTCTGTTTTTCCTCCTCCAATTTGTTGATATAATACCACTTAGGAGAAAATACTTCAATCATCCGATAAACCTGTTTTTTTAATGATTTTAGTTAGTTGCTGCATGACCTGTTGGTATGCCTCAACAGATAGAATTTTATCTTTTTTTGCCTTTACTTCTAACTCTTTAATATAACAGAGCAAGGCATCTTTCAATACTTGTTTTTCTTCATCTTGAAGATACAAACAAGCAGGTAGTTCGATTGTGTGAGTGGAATTCATCTCCTTCTAATTGTTTTGAGGTATTCTAAAACATGCTCTCGTACATCCATCAACTCATTATAACATTTCTGATTATGAGCACATGCACGAAGAGCATTGTCTGGTTTGTGTACACTTTCAATGTACAAATCTAATCCTCGATTCCACTTTTGATTGTAGTCTTCAGTGTCTTCGATTGTATTTTGGTCCTTCATTAAGATTGAGTTGTGTAATCTATATCGGGTGGGAATGATGATGAATCATCAAAAGATTGGTCAAGATAATCATCATCACCTTCCGATAACCTTTTAATAAATTGCTCAGTTGTCTCAACCTTCGTAGTATTTCGTCTTTTCTTTAAGATTTTTACTACCTGATTGTCTCTTTGTGGAGTATTCGTCATAGGATTCGTAAGAGCGATTTGTACCTTTTGAACTTTGTCTTTTATCTCTTAGTGACTTGCCTGGAGAATAATATCCTCTTTCAGCACCACCTCGTCTAAAAGTCTTACCCATTTGTTTATTGTGCGAATTGAAACAACGTTCATTATATATGCAACCTCATTTAATCAGTTGCAGTCCAGTCCGTAATGGTGGACTTATCTTTGTTTTGTAAGGTTTGACCAAACATAACTTCTTGAAGAAGTTCCCTAGAGTCTTCCTTTGATGCTGCATCCTCTTCTTCAGGAGATAGTTTAGATTTAGTATATGATAATTCATCAAATACAAATCCACATCCATGAAGAAAGTCCTGTGTATGTTCTACACACTCTTGTAAATATGCAGTATCAAATGTTTTAGTAGTGATAACTTTATCGTCATCTATACATTCAAATCGAAATTTAGGCATTGGTTTATAACCTTTTACTGGAGTAGTATAACATATAAGTCTAGGATTGTGCAACCCTTGTGACACTATGCCAACCGTATTATATGTAGTTAATGTTAATAACCATCCTAAAGGGTGAATTTGTAGTGGTACTACCTGTATGCTGCAATGAGTTAGGAAAGACCACGAATCTATTTTGGACGCTATCAACTTGTTCACCATTAGAGAACTTAGTGTATCCGTTACATGTATTCATGTATAAGATTGCTGTCTTAATAAAAGGACAATCCAATCTATTCTCTATATCATTATGTAGACCATGCTCATGTATTGAATCAGTCTTAGTTAGAACATTTGCTTTAATCTTAAGGATTGATACAGGATCTATTGCCTCTAATATTGGAAACAATAAATTTATACTTTCATCCTCTGGTGAGAAATGGTCATAGAACATGTGTGCCATCTGAATATTAGTCAGATAATTATCTTCAGTATCATTTAATATCTTTGTCATCCTCCAAGGAAATGCTGGTGCTTTCATTGCATCAAATATAGGAAGAAACTTCTTATCTTCTAAGAAATTATCAAAGACATGAGGTTCATCTATACCATGTCTAAATTTGTCAGCAGGATAATTAAATCCAGTTAGTTTCTTCATTTCTTTATCAATAAAATATAGATACCATTCCACCAAGAGTTTAAATCTTCTGGAATAGATGTTAATATCTTTCTCTCAAATAATACTGTAGGATTATTACTTCTAATCAAATCATCTACACTATCAATAACTCCAGGCATATTAGCATCATCAACTAATAATATAAACTCATCATCACAATACTGCCAAATGTGTTGTAGATTCTTATATTGTTCAACTGGGTCATGGTCTGCATCATAGAATATAACATTACATTGCTCTGGTATTTCTACCTCAGATATATTACCTTCGATAAGTTTAAAATTATATCTCTTATCTGGGTACCATGGTGGTGTTAAAAATGCAGTCTTTGGATTATTAAATGGTGTAAACTCTATGTCATCTCTCTCTGGTGATAAGTATCTCTTTTTAAAATCATCAACTGCATAACCAAATACATTATTATTCTGTAGTGCTGAATAGAATGTACCACCACCATACACACCTAACTCAAGATACTTTGTTCCTTCAATAGCACATATATTATTGAGAAAATGTTTAGTAGTTTCTGAAGTTAGTGATTCTATACACACTCCAGTGTAATTGCTCTCACCTAACTCTGCTTTGTCTATTGCCTCAATTATCTTATTGACTTTAGGATTAACTTTATTATTCTTAGCAGTATCATATACTTTATCACAATAACTACACTTCCAACAATTAAACTTACATGTCTTTATCTTCTCTCGCCATACATCAATAGGTCTTTCTTTAATATTAGTATCATCAATATATTCTTTAAACTGAGGGAATAATAATTCCTTATCTAATACCCACCTATCAATAATATCCATAGACTCTTTAAGTCTCGTTGCTGACTCTCTACCATGCAGTTTAAAGACATCTATACCCAACTCTAAGAACTCTTCCCAATCACTCTTCCAAGGCGGTAGATTCGCTGCCTTGAGTGCTGCTAGTCCTCCCTCTTCTGCGTCCCATTTACTACATGATACTCTACTAATTGTATCATTAAAATATTGAGGATCATCAGCATTTCTAGTATTATTATAATGATAATGTTCAGGCATTATTGGACAATTACCCCAACAACCTTCGTTAACTAATATTGATAACTTAACTGGATAACCTTGCTCTGCACAATATTCTTTTGCTTCCTTTATTTCTATCAGTCTATCTTTATCTCTCATCAAATCTCTATCGAGATTAATATAATGAAATCCTGCTCTTGCTAGTTCAACTATCTCATTAGGTCTAGTAACTTCTCTTAGAATAGTATTCTTAATATACAATTCTGGATATTCTTTTTGTATCTGTCCAGTTAATACCCATGAAGTATGAGGTAGGGTAACTATTCTTACACCCAAATTATATAATTCTTTAAAGTTTGTTAAAAACATATCCAAACCTTTCTGGTCTGGTCTTACATATATGTTATTAAATGTTGCTGATAATGGTATCTTTGTTAGTTCAGATAACCATAACGCCATTTCAATGACCTGAAATTCCATATCAGGTGTGAAGAATACATCACCCATTGCATCCTGAGTGAATGGTGGCATCCTACAGGTGAAATATAAATCATATATCCAATCATTGTTCCTTAATAGAAACTGTAGATAATCACCTTTAATGAAGTTAGGATCTAACTTAGGATTAATAGGTAATGAAAATATCTTTTGCCACATTCGAGAATAGAAAGACCTAAACTTTACTTGCTCCATCTTCTAACATTTTAGTCACATTAGTAGTTTTATCAAAGTACTTAACATCTGCCTCTGCCTGTAGTCTTAACTCATTGATGCCCTTATTAATAGCACCAGCATATCTCATTGATAGATTCATTGATGCCTCTTGGTCTTCTTTTGGCATCATCAATAAACTATCAATCTGACCAGCAGATATTGTACCATAACCTATCATATCAGTAGCAGATTGTTTTGCCATCCTAGCAATCCAATACTTTCTTTCTTCCTCATCATCATCAGCAAAATACTTATCAGTATCTTCTGGTGTTGTACACTTCTCTCTAACTGAGTCAAGATAATATCTTGTTTCAAGATTACATTGAAGTATCTTCTTCTCATACTGTTCAATATCTAGTTGTAGGTCTTCTATCTCAACCTCCAACATTTGTGCATCAAATGGATCTGTTGTCTCTTCTATCTTTTTCTGCTTCCGTGCTATCTCAATATATGCCTTCTTCATATTAACTTCAATCTTCTTATTACTATGCTTTCGTGTTGCTAACTCAATTAAAGTTTGTCTGATAGCACGATAATCAGTAGGATGAGAAGCAGTTACAAAATGATTACACTGGTACCTCGTTTGAGGAAATGGATGTGTGTTTGCTCTATCAATTAAATAATGGTCAAACTCATCAAAGTCCTGGAATAAAGTCGGGTTTAACTCTTCCTGCATTGTATTTTCTGGTTCCATCTGATTCATATAAATTCTCACTTTGTGCTTGTTCTTTTGGCAACTGCCCACCTAGGTAATCTTCCCAGATAGTATTGATACTTGCCATTGTAGTGCAATTATCAATGGATGTCAATAGAGCAGTATTATATGTAGGATCAGAATCACCCTTCTGTGTAATACCATACTTGACAAATTCTGTTGCTACCTTTTTCATTAAAGTAACACCATAAGCACGATTAGGTTCTAGTATATCAACCTTTTCCTTTAGTTGCATACCATCACCAAGATTAACATAGTCACTAATCTGTGCCCCTACCTTTCCCCAATGTTGTGACCCTATGATTGCTTCATCAGCAGTCACTTCAGTATAACCAGAGTCCTTTAAATGTGTGTCCCATATATCTTGAGTAACACCTAAGACTGAGTACTTAATAGTACTATGATTAAACTTAACATTACCATCAGACCTTACTGCCATTGGCAGGTCATCAATGTCTGCTATAAAATACTTTGCGATTGATTCATCCATAATTAATACGCTGGTGGTGTGATTCCGTAACTAAGGTTATTAAATGTGTAGGCAGATGCGTTGCCAGCACTGGACATGCCATCATGTCCTTTAGGTTGCATACTACCACCTCCGTCAGCATACGAGTCTGTTAGATAATTCCATTTATAAGAGTTATTATTCTGTGATCCATTATAATGTCCTAGACAATAACCTTTATAGTTACCCATTTGAAAATTCTCTTCACCAGAGTTTTGCACATTGAATGCATTCATATTTGCTCCAGTGAAATCATTAACTCTTCTAATATCTGTAGTACAATTACCTCCATTCTTCCAATACATATAATTCAAGTAACTACTACATGCTTTACCCCATCCATTTGTACCTGGTGACCCTGACCAAGTTGACCATGTTTCTGAAGACCAAGTAAGATATTGTGCTGTGCCTCCTGTCTTACTCCATCCTCTTAATCTACCTTGTGCTCCTGCACTATAGTCTCCACCTTGTCCACTACCTGATACTGTATTATTAGTATCATTCTGCATATTTGTACGGTCAGTAGTACTATTACCACCTCCAGTAATGTATATCTTTGCACCTTGATGATGATAGTCTGTCATACATGACATATCATTCCTACTAACGTTCATTGAGTTAGTCATGCCTTGAGATGAAGCATTGGACATATTCATCTTCCAAACTCTTGACGTTGTACCTGAGAAACTATTATCTCCACCGTAAATATAAAATGCTCTATCACTATTAGCACCATCAACATATGATGCTGCGTAGTTCATTATGTCACCTAAGTTTGTTGAGGTGTCATTGTTATGGACTGTGCGATTAACATTATACCAAGGATTAGCATTTTTATATCCACCAGCAACATATCCATGCGTGATGATACGAGACCTTTCCCAAGGTGCTCTAGTCTGGTTGTTATTCCAACCATCATAGTTAGCACGACCTGGTGTCCAATCTGCTGCACCATTACCTGCTGAGGCATTAACTGTACCTGGCATAATCTATATCCTCTTAGGTGTAATAGTTTTGGTTAGCATATATTGAAAATGCACCACTACCTGTCTTCAATATTGTATAGGTGTAGATGTCAATAGCACCACTATGTCCTCCAGTTGGTGCACCAAATCCACCAATCCACTTAGGAGTTATAACACTACCATCTACCTTATGCTGACTTGGGTAACGTCCATTGTTATTACATGGTACAAACATTACGCAAGTAACCGTTTCATTAGTAGAAAGATAATTGTTTAATGAAGTACTACCATCTCCTCTAAAATTTGGTTGCCATGTACCAGCAGAGTTAGCAGTATAATGATATATCATCATTGTTTTTAGATCCATATCAACACCACCATTTAAAGCAGTGCCTGAGTTAGTGAATCCTTCTACACCTCCACCTGCTGCTGACTGGTCTGACCAGGATAGCGTTCCTGATCCATTTGTGGTCAAAACTTGCCCCGAACTCCCCTGTACCGTTGGATAGGTATTCGTTGCTGCCACAAGTGAAGTCGCAACTGATGCAGTTCCTACACTTAAAGTTGACATGAATTTACTTATTACTTGTTAATTGTATTTATATAACCAAAGTTAGAAAACCATACGCTATTAACCAACCACACAATCCACCTACAACTTTATAGTATTTCCTAATAGGTGTGCCAAAATACTGTTGACCAATCATCAAACACTTGTGTGCTGGTGATAATAGATAACCTGAGTATTCAGTAGTTAGAAACCATACCATATACTGTGGTCCAAAGATTAATACTAATGCTGAAGTCATACCAGCATACTTACCACTGCTACCCATAATAAATGCTGCTACTGCTGCAACAATACTAACAGGTATAATCATAGTAGTATCAGCACTCTTGAGATATTCCATTACTGGTCCTTTAATCATACCAACAATACCACCTAATGCAAGCACAACCGTTGCTATAACTGCAAACTTACCATCCAAATACTTACCCCAATTCCAATCCTTACATAGGATACTATAATAACATGCCATAGCAGCAAACCAAGGGAAGAAGAATATTGCTCCACCTTTACCAACAGTTAATAATAACCATAGAGTTGCTATAAAAGGTGCCCATCCTCTTAATGCTCGTTGCCAATCAAACTCCCTTATATTACTCATATCAGGTACAACACTACGAGGATCTACCTTAGAAAATATATACCACCATGTATATAATAAACAGATGCACAATGGTATGAATGTATATGACAACATTTGTCCATAAGTTATACCCAATGCTGCCATAGGTAATATAATTGTCTTCTCTAATGGTGACCACCAATAATAATGATGTGTTGATAGATAATCAATAATACCAAACTGACTACGTTTCTTCTTATCAGGTGGTGCTATAGCATCTAGTAATGGTGCTGATAATGCTACTCTACCAGGTATAGGTAGGACTCCACCAAATATAGATGTAATGATAATCATCACTCGATTATCTTTTACATATCGTTTTGCTAATGAATACACATCATCAAGTACATGATATTCTCGGATGAATCCTCCTAGAATCATAATCCCAAAGATATAACCCATATAGAGTTCCTTTTGTAGGATTGATGAAACAATATCAAACATAATTAAAATTCAATACTAAACGACAGTTAGAGTTGGTGCATGTAGAACCAGTGTGTCTAATATCATTGGGAAATGTAACCATAGTATTAGCAACTGACTGCACTTTAGTACCATCTTCAAACATAGTATAACCATCATTATCATTTAAGTATAAGATGGAAGTCTTTAAGTCTGATAGATGCTCTGCATCCTCCACATCCCTATGTAGTCCATGCTCAACAATGGTATCTGTTGCCATAACTAGGTTTGCTTTGATTTTGATTATAGCACAAGGTTGTATTTTCTGCAATATTGGATAGATTAACTCTACTGTCTGCTTATTGGGTGTATGGTGCTCATAAAAATAATGCACCATCTGCATGTTACGATGGATATTCTCTGGTGTATCATAATGGATCTTACCCATCCACCAAGGGATAGTATCAACCATCTTTGCAACCATTAGGTCGAATTCACTTCTTGGAAGAAATTCCTTTTCTATCTTTAATGGTAACTTCATTAGATCCTTTAGGTACAAATAGTTCAGGTTTATGTATTACGAGAATATAAAGACCATTCCACCAATCATTCTCATCTTCTATAGTTTCTGTTAATATTATCCTCTCAAATCTTACTTCTTTATCCTTACAAAACTCTTTAGTGGTATCAACAACACCATCAAAGTTAGCATCATCAACTACTAAGATATATGTGTGCTCTGCTGCCTTATGTAAATGTTCTAAGTTAGCAAGCATAGGTTTCTTCTTATTGTCTGCATCATAGAATATAACTGATGGTCTATAATCTAAGTTAAACTCTACATCTAACAGACTCCTATCACTAACACCAATAGAACAATACTGATTAAACCATTTCTTACCATTCTCAATGAATTGTTTAAATGGATCCTCAACTTCATACTTACTTCTTAAGTCTTCTCGTCTTGGTCTTATCTCACCTTCACCAAAATCATCAATAGCATATGCTTTAACTGCCTGATTACCCATTAATGCAGCAAATAATGTGCTACCCATATAACAACCAACATCAGCATATACTGTGCCAGCATCACATAGATTATTGAGTAAATGCCTTACCTTGTTTGATGATAACCCAATGACATCATAACCTTCAGGGTTAAAATTAGATTTGTTATCTACAGCAGCATCAATAGCACGAATTGCCTTATCTACAAATGGATCCATTTTTCTATTCTGCCTCCGTAAATGTGATTCTACCACAGACTCGCAATAGTTGCAATCCCAACAATCAAACTTGCATGTCTTGATCTTCTGTCTCCAGATATTGATAGGAGAATCTTTTATATCAATATCCTCCATATATTTAACATACTCTGGATATAATATACTGTCACCATCATTCCATCTTTTAATGATGTCCATTGATTCCTTCATTCGCATGAAGTTCTCTCTACCATGTAGTTTGAACACATCAATAACATCTAGCAACTCCTCCCAGTCCTCTCTCCAAGGTGGTAAGTTTGCTTGCTTTAATTCAAATGCAGGGTCATAAGCATCCCAACGTGAGCATGATATTCTACTGATTTCACTATTAAAATATTGAGGTTGAGTTCCTTCTCTTGTACTATTATATTGATAATGCTCTGGCATGATAGGACAACCACCCCAACAGTGTTCATTGA
>VTLG01010404.1_pt1 | contig 72175 bp, 108 predicted proteins | sample 4694571 | NCBI WGS metagenome assembly VTLG01 (sample SAMN12604809, study PRJNA352737) | marine metagenome | biome: ENVO:00000447; feature: ENVO:00000209|ENVO:00000569|ENVO:01000036; material: ENVO:00002151; isolation source: viral sequences binned using virsorter ...
CCTATAGTTTTTTCTGCGTCAGGTGTAACTGACACTAAACATACTTGAGTCATTTAAGTTTCAAGAAACGTATCATTGTAATTAAGCAGAACGCTTGTAAATAATTTATACCCTTTATGGCAAAGAGATATGGGATTACACCATTCCAACATACCATAAACAATAGCGGACCTAATATATAAATGCCTATGAACTTACCTACCTGTTCGGGTGTTACCACTTCCTCTGGTTTTTGGTCTTCTAATTTAGGCATCTTAATATTATAAAACTTACTCTTCATCACTTGTTTTTCTCTTCCTCCTCTTTCTTTCTGGTTTAGGTGGTGTATTGTTCCATAGATTAGGAGCAATTCTACCTTCCGCTTGCTTCAACCATTTAAAATCTTTTTTATACTTGTCATAATAAGTATCAAACAATTCAACTGCTGCACCTGCTACAGCAATGTCGTGATGTACTTTACCATCAATTTCATACTGTACCAAATAGGCAGTGTAAGGTAGTTTCTTATCCTGTGCCAATTTAGGATCACATTTTTCGTGTAGGATCATTGTCATCTGTTAGGACCTCTACCACCCCACTTAATTTCTGGGAATGCTTCTGTTACCACTGTCTTAGTGATTCTATATTTCTTACCAAGTCTCTTATCTTTAACAGCACAAAGAACTTCTGCTTCATCCTTGTGCAATCCTTCACACATTTGAATGAACATACTCTCTCTTTTCATTTGAGTGAGTTGATCAGCACCACCCTTAACAAAGTAGTATAGTTTCTTTGCTTCAAGTTCTAAACGTGTGTGTTCAGTTCCCATTGGTGCTTCATTAGGAGTGTAAGGTACATCTCCTTCTGGAATTACCGACACGATACTGTCATCATAATTCAAAATGAATAATGAACGTAGTGCTTGTGTATTATTTGCTTGAAGGATCTTAACCTTCTCCGCTTTTGTCTTAGCGTTATGTGTTTTCTGAAGAATTTCAGAGATCATCAATTTCATAGTTAATAACTCTTATAAAAGAGGGGTACTTACCCCTCCGATTTAGTCATCGTCATCTATTGTATCACCTGGATCGGTGAAATGCAAGTAGAGTAACTCTGTCTGATCTACATTTCCATCCTCGTCTAACATTTCGGGATGGGTTATGCTCTTAGCATATGCTGCGTTGTCAATGTAAGCATCGATATATCCTTTAGCGATGAAAGCGACAACTGCACCTAGAACAAACGAAACAAAAAGTCCGAATGTATATAGTGATCCAAGAACTTGTTCCATAGGGGTCTCCGTTGGTACTGGTGAATAAACAAAAAAGATTCCTCCTACTAACTATGAGTATTTAGAGGATTCCACGAGTCCTAAAGAGATTAATGGTTTCATTACATCCACCAGTTTTCTCTCCATCCACGATTAGTTGTGGAAACGTACCATTTCTACCGAATTCACCTATGAATTGTTCCCTAGTAAAGTTCTCATCGAGAACATACTCAGTATAGTTCCAACCTTTAGCATCATAGACCTTTTTAATCTTTGTGCAGAATGGACACGCTCTACGAGTATAAATTGTAGTTTGTTTGGGAGACATTAGGGTATTAAATCAATAAAAAGGACGAAGATTTCTCTTCGCCCAGTATATATTAAGTTTGCACTATTTGCAACTTAGAAAGTGAACTTAACTCCTGCTTTAGCACCCCAGTTGATGTCATCTTCTGCTGTTGTTCCAGAGATTTCTCCGTAGAACTTATCGTAAGATCCACCAAGGTATCCTACTAATTCAACGTCACCGAAGTCATCAGTTGACTCAGTATGAGTTACTGTAGGACCTCCAGATACGTACCAGCCAATACCACTAGGTGTTTCGCCTTCGTATCCAACTACTGTTTCGATTGAACCAGATGTATATGCTCCGTCTGGATATGAACCTGATGCTTCAATATTAACATAGGGACCTGCAAACGCAGCACCAGAGAATAGAAGAGGAGTTGCAGCAAGTGCTGCGAATGTTGATTTGATCATTTTGTTTTTAAAAGTATCTCGCATAGGGCAAAAAAATAAACCCTTGCGGATGATAGTTTTCTCGACATAGAAAACTTTTGACATACGCAAAGGGTTACGATCTTTCGAGTCCTTTGTTATGAAGTTATTTATAATACACTATTTCGCTGTAGTTGTCAAGTCCTTCCTTTTTTCTTTGTATTGATACACTTCATCAAGACCAAAGTAGAGTTTATAATTCTCTGTCGTGAGATAATATCCTTTTATCTCGTTACCATCACAATGCCATCCATAAGCGATCAATTTTTCCGAAATACCATCCAATCGAATCTTCTTATGTCCCATAAGACAGTCGTGGTAACGTTCGTCTAGGTTAATCATTCTCTTGAATCTCCTTGAGTCTTCCTTGTAGATACTCAATACATTCATCCCGATATTGCATCAATGCTGTAAAACAATCTTGATTGTATGCACAACCTCTTAATTTAGTGTCTGGTTTATGCAGACTTTCTATCAGGAGAGTCATTCCCCTGATCTTCTGTTCTGTCGTCATTGATACTTTCTTGTTCTGGTTTCCTAACATTATATATCGAATCGTCCAATCTGGCAACCTCTGCAAGAGGAGATCTGAAATACTTCCTGATCTTCTTAAGTTCTTTTGTCATTTTCTTTTGGTCACCAGCAGCACGACCCAACCCACGTTTGATTGAGGCTAGTTCTTTCTGGGACTTTTGTAATCTACGATCTGCGTAATCCATTAGTTAACTTCTGTTGCGATAATATCAAACCACCTTTGTTGATTTGGTAAGTAAGAGTTTTGATTACTATACCACACCTGAGAGGTTTTGTCGTGCATCTGCTGATAAATTGCAAACCTAGCGTTACGTTTGTAACGACCGTTAGTTGCATCACGAACACGAACATTCCTAGGTAGTTCTGTTTGCTTAGGGAAGAAAGGAGATTCTGGTTCTCTTCCTTGTGTGTACTGTAACTGTGTCGGTGGCCAGTCCACACGCATAACAAATCCTTCACTGTACGCTTTACCGTACGACATTACCTGATGTATGTTTACGTTGCCGAAGAAACCGTACCTCTTAAATCTATATGTGTCACCGTTTTGATATGCAAATTGATATGTAACTTTAATCTTCAATCTTATCTTCAATGGTTTACCCTTACTCTCTGTGTCAAGGTAGTCTGTCATAAAGATAACTTCATTACCTAATGAGGTTTGCTTCAAGAAGTATTCGTGGAATGATTGTGCTTGATTAGATTCATCTATCCTAAACATACTACCAAAGATCTCATCCATATTAACAACGTATGTGTTTGCTTGCATCACCTTGTTATCTACAACCACCTGATTAACTTGTCTTGGTTCAGATAGGAATGCAGTTTGTGCACCTATAGAAATGTCATTGATCTCACCATCAGTGTTGCTACTTTGAGGACATTCAACATCATTGATGCCAGTTACCTTAACTCCAAGATAGTATTCGTTCCTACCGTACAAGAAATCATCGTCATCATCATCCGCTTCACCAACTACAATATTAAACTCATCATTAACTTGGAAACCACCTGACCCATAGTCCAATACCTCAACGAGTTCCCAGTTAGTTTCAGATTCTTCTGCATCGTGTACTGTGTACTTCAGTTTAAGTACAACACCATTAGCACCTTCTGCTTCAATGAATCCAGTATCATTATCATTTAGATCAAAGACTCTATACTGATCAGCATACTTTAGATTAACTGTTTCATCATACCCACGTACCTGTAAGGTATTAGATTGAACAACTCTATTAGTTAATACAGTAGTATAATTCTCTTTTGTATTGTCATCGTCATCCTCCTCATAATTAAATATTTGGAAACTGATAGGCAAACCACAAGGTTCTGTTGGTTCGTGTGATGCTAGGTTACCGTTGTTCTGTGCAGGATTGGTTGTCCTATAACTTTGAGAGACTGTAGTCAATAGAAGATCCCAATGGAATAGAAACTCACCAGTGTCTTCGTCTCTTATAGACATAGAAGGTGTGACTCTACCATTATAATGACCTGCATCTATAGATTTTAATTGGAAGGTAATCTTATCTCCCTTAGCAACCATAAAGGTTACCAATGTCTTACCTATCTTCTCCCAGTCACGTACCTTTGATCGTTTCTCATAGAACTCTGTACCATTTCTTCGAAGTGCCCAAGTAAACTCAGTACAGTCACCATATCCTCCTGTCATACCACCATTAGATCTTATGGATAGGTTTGCAGCTCTCTTAACACGTAGACTCTGTGTTGTGTTTAGTTTATATGAAACACCACCAGTACAACTAGAACATCCAAAGTTCTCTTTGGTTTCATTCATCTTTCCACATTCATTACGAGTCATCGCAATATTTCTAAACTCCTTCTTGAATATCGCTTTGTCACACTGATTATCTTGTGTAACTATGTCTGCATACTCAGGCACTGCTGGATTAGTAAAGACATAGCACTGAATACCTTCATACAAATACTCTGACCCACCATACCTTAGATGATATGACAGTTTCATATCATTGTAATCATTATCTGGATTATCAATAAGATCTTCCCAGTATTGCCACGTTCTATCTGGCCACCTTGTCATATCTTTACCATTTTTATTGAGATGTGGCTGAGAGAATGCTACTAGGTTAGCTGACTGAGCTGAGGTACTCTGATCTATTCTCCATCCATTGCCTGTGTTAGTGAACGTGACTGCATCACCCTTCGATGTTCCTCTATTGTCACCGTCAGGTATCATAAAGAATCCTAACTTACAAGGAATATATTGATTGAGTTCTTCTGCGGTGACTTTAAAATCAAATCTACCCGAAGCATCAGTCGCATTTTCTAGCAGCACTCTACCGTGTATGGGTTCATCGTTAGCGTTAGTAACATACCATCCCATAGTATTATCATATGCTGCTGATCCTTTCTCGCAGTTGAAAGTAAAGTTTAAATATGTTTCTGCCTTGTCATTTAGTTTATAGAATCCTTCGCGTAAGTTTGATTCAATAGGCGGACCTCCAATAGGAGTCAAAGTATACCTGTGATCGTTAGATTGAGGGGAGTAATACCTATAAAGTGGTGCAGCGATTTCTCCATCCATCAACTCTGAAATCATATCCTGTTTGTCTGTGAACCCATAGAACAACACAGTGTCACGTGATCCCATACCAGCTGCGTTCATAGTGCTCACCTCACCAGCTGGGTCAGTGGTAAGCATATGATCTACAGTCGATGATGAGTATGATATGTACACAGGTACAGATCCACGTGCACTCTGTGATGCGTGTCCATAGAAATGTGGTTCAGATTTACTAACATATCCGCCAGGCTGACTGTTGGAAATGCTATACATATGATCAGATGATATTGAATTAGATAATATACTAAACCTACCATTCACATCGGAACCGTGTCCATCTCTGAATACGATAGTCTTATTGGTACCATACTCTTGATTCACCTCAATATTATATCCTCCTGTAGGATGTAGACCTGTATAAGTGATCGAGTATGTACCAGCAGTCAGTGATAAAGTCTGTGTTGTTACACCACGTGTACCTGATCGTGTAAATGTAGCACCACCTACGTTTATAGTGTCTACAGCTGTGCCAGCTGAGTACTGTTGATCCTTCCATCGATGTTCTAATGTAACGATACAAGTACCAGTACCTGATACAGTCAGTGTATCTTTGTCTGAAAATGTAGCGGTTGCTGTCGGAGATGTACCAAGTATGTGTTCATACACAGGGATACGTTCCGTCACACAGTTACGTATGCATATTTTTCTACTGACTCCAAACATCGACTGGGGAGTAAAGGAGTCACAATCTGCTTTAGGTGGTTTCCAAGCTCCCCCTACGTATGGTTTAAACAAACACTTCAAATGCTCTTTAAGACACTTCTCTAAATCTGGGTTCTTTCTGGGAGGACATACGATAGGTTCATTATGTAATCCAATACAGATGTGATCATCACGATCATCCTCTACACTTGGCACATATAATTCTAGTCTACCCATATCAGGAACTGCCAGTCCTTCACCCTCTAGGATAGGAATTAGGAAGTCCCAATCAAATCCCCACCTGTTGTTGAAATCATCCTGATCAGGTGTAGGAAAGTTATCTCCTCTCTGTAGTGGGTCACCATAACATTGACCTATTAATTGTTCAACTACAGCATCAATAGTATTGGGAGCAGCACCACCACTGGGTGCACCAATAGGTCCTCCACCACTTTGTACTTCTTCTTGTTCTTCTGTCTCTTGACCATAGCAGTTACCATCAAGGGGACTTGTGAGTTGTATTTTGGGTACATCATCTACTGCACCACCACCTGACTGTAGGTCAGATGCTGACGACTGTTGTATTGTTTCTTCTGCGTCTGGTAATTCTTGTGTACGCTGAGCTATACCACTCCCATCTGCGGTCGTGTTAACTGCACCACCACCAGATTGAATTTGCTGTTGATCCTCTGCCGATTGACCTGGATCACAGTTCTGTTGAAACCAAGCATTATTATTACCCATACTTTATTTAGTTGGGATATCAAATAAAACCTCATCAATATATTTCCTAGCAAATAGGGGATCAAACCAATTACTAAGCACTGCGATTGTCTTCTTGTTTTTACGTTGCTGTTTGCAATAATATATTTGATCATCCATCCTAAGCATTTGATGCACCCAATTAGGATCGTGTTCACTTGTTAGTACACGATCAGTAAACTCATTCAAACAATCGTGCAATAGATATTGATAATCTAACTGTGATCTACCATCTTTTAATCGTAGGAACTGACAGTGAGGTGAAAAGATTTCATCACCCCATAGTGGAAGGACTCTTCTGTCATCAAACTTAAATGAGTTACAAATCTCAGCGATGTCAGGATATATTTCAACCATATGTCTGACAGGAGACACATCTACTATCGCAGCAGTAACTGTTTTAGGTGTAGCAACAATATCGCATCCAAAGATAGGCAAAGGGTAACCAGGATCAGGAAACAAGACACAATGTAATACCGATAATTTTCCAAACTGTTGAGTGTGTCCTGTCTCTAGGTGTAACTTCCTCATACCAGGACATTCCCACATCTCATTGACAATATCAACACCATCTGCACTTACAGTATCATATTCTGTCTCTACAGGTGTTGCTTTTAGTTTGTCTACTATATTATAACGAATTAAATTCGCTACGTCATCTACAATCATTGCCAGTATGCAGGTTCATAAGTTGATTCCTTTTTATATTGGGTGAAATCTTGACCAATCATATGTTCATACTCGTGTTGGAATACTCTCGCTGTGATTCCAGAAAACTTTGCTTTGTGTAACTTCTTCTCTTCATCCTCATACTTTACCACTATGGCATAAGGTCTAGTAACTGCAACCTCTTCGCCAGGAAATGATAAACAACCTTCTACAATTCTTTCCTCTCTTACTGATTTATGTACAATACGAGGATTGAATAGAGTTAGTGTTGCCTGAGTTTCTAGGTCTGTGTACATACAAAAAGCACGCTCCTCAATACCAATCTGATTCGCAGAAAGACCTATCCCTTTGTAGTGCATCATATTTTCTACAAGGGTTAGTGCTAAACTTTTTCGATCCAAATCATAACTACACTTTTTAATTTCAGTGTGTAATCTAGGATCATCAGAGGGTATGAGATCGTAAATCATTTTTGAGTCCAGTTTTCCAGCACCCAGTTCTCTGCAAAGTCTTCAGCGTTCTGTTCATTTGTAAACGTCTGAGTGATAGTGGTGGCAATCCTCTCTACAAACTGTTTGTATGTTTTAGGAGAGGGTTCTTTATATGTAACACATAAAACTTTATATGCTTCTCCGAAAAAATCAGTACGTATAACTGTTGCTTCACGTAGATGATCGTCAGAGTAAAAAGAATGCAAGATCATTTGCCTTTGAAATTGGAGAGCGAAGTGCTGCTCTTAGTTCTATTATGTATGACGATAAATCTATCTGCTGCATACGTACCTGCAAGACAGACATCGATTTCATCACCATCTTGCCAGTTGACATCACCATTCTTTTTGGTGTGCTTCATTGCTTCTTGAATCTTCTCGATGATTTCAGTTGTTAATTCCATAAGGTGTTAGATCATAATAAGGGATTTCTAATGGTTCACCCTTGCGAGGTGTTGGTTCTCCTATCTTCTGTAGGATATCACCAGGTATTTTTTTAAGAGAAATGTCATAGGGTATGGGTGCGTTTGCTACACATACTCTGATGCACTCAAGTTCTTCCTCAGTAAAGGTCATACTCTTCTCCTCCTTTTTTTCTTTTTGAATAACTTTTGGTAAATGGGTCTAACAATGAACAGATCTATCACCTCAATAAGGAATACAATTCCTAGAAAAGTTACTACACCTGCTAGAACTAATCCTTCAAGTATCTTATTCATTTCTTCTTGGGATAAAGAGCATCAATTTTCTTCTTACGAAGTTCTTCCTTCTTTCTTTTTGCTTCTACCTGTTCATCCCACCATTTAACTGGCCAACGATTAATTTTCAACGCAGCAATCCACAACTTCTTTTTAGGAAGTAGTAGATACTTTCTCATTAATGTTTGTAGGGATGGGAGTTTCATTTCCAGAACCTATACCAAGGGCAAGGTGATGTGTTGTGTATCCATTGAGAAGTTTTACCAGGAAACATATGTTTAATGTTCACTCTGGTTTGTGCTTGCTTGAGCAACTTAGAAGAAGGTTCATCTTTAACTAAGTTAAACTTAGCATTGAGATTATGTTCTTGATAGAATGCCATCCGATAGAGGGCATCCCCTCTCTTTATTTTAATGGGTTTGTTTGGATCACGGTGTTCGATAGCAATACCATTTGGTCTTGGCCAATCTGATAAGTTCCACCATCCACCTATAAATCTAAACGTATCATTATTTCCTGATTCTTTCAGTTCAATCCAAACATTTTTTTCCTTAGTCCAACATAGCATTACAGGAAAATGTAATTGAAATGTCTGTCTAACATCCCAAGACGGAGGTAATGTCAATAGGGAATTAAACTCAGACTCTGGCAGTGTGGATTTATAAGTTTGCTCCTGAGTATTTATCTCTAAATTAAAATCTTTTGGTGCATATACTGTGAACTCTCTCAGCATTTTATGAGACCAAGCAGGACACTTACCATAAGTGACAGTGCTTGAATCTATTTCATCGTAAACCCTAGTCGGTTCAATATCTACTAGCGGTAGATTCACTGGGTTATCTGGATGATGATACTGGAAGTACGAAATGTTTACCATAGTAATATTATAGCATAAAAAAAGACCCCTGTAAGGGGTCTTGATCCATCTCGAACCAGAGGTATTTATTAACCAATGGAAGGAGCAGTTAGAGCAACTTCAGTTGTCTCAGCAGATGCCAAGTCAAGTGGGAAGTTGTGAGCGTTACGCTCGTGCATTACTTCCATACCTAGGTTTGCTCTGTTAAGAACGTCACCCCAAGTAGGAATAACTTTACCGTTTACATCTACAACTGATTGGTTGAAGTTGAAACCGTTAAGGTTGAATGCCATTGTACAGATACCCATTGATGTTAACCACACACAGACAACAGGGAATACTGCTAGGAAGAAGTGAAGACTTCTTGAGTTGTTGAATGAAGCATACTGGAAGATAAGACGACCAAAGTAACCGTGTGCTGCTACGATGTTGTATGTTTCTTCTTCTTGTCCGAACTTATAGCCGTAGTTTTGACTCTCTGTTTCTGTAGTTTCTCTGATTAGAGATGAAGTAACTAAAGAACCGTGCATTGCACTGAAGAGACTACCACCGAACATACCTGCTACACCTGCCATATGGAAAGGATGCATCAAGATGTTGTGTTCTGCTTGGAACACGAACATAAAGTTGAACGTACCTGAGATACCCAAAGGCATACCATCAGAGAAAGATCCCTGACCGAAAGGATACACTAGGAATACAGCGAATGCTGCTGAAACTGGAGCAGAATATGCTACACAGATCCAAGGACGCATACCAAGTCTGTATGATAGTTCCCACTGTCTACCCATATAGGCAGAGATTCCGATAAGGAAGTGGAAAATAACTAACTGGTAAGGACCTCCATTGTACAACCATTCATCTACTGTTGCTGCTTCCCAGATAGGGTAGAAGTGTAGACCGATTGCGTTTGAACTAGGTACAACAGCACCAGAAATGATGTTGTTACCATATAAGAATGAACCTGCTACAGGTTCTCTGATTCCGTCGATATCGACAGGAGGTGCAGCAATAAATGCTACGATGAAACACGCTGCTGCTGCAAGCAAACAGGGAATCATTAGGACACCAAACCAACCAACATATATTCTGTTGTCAGTTGATGTTACCCATTCGCAAAATTCTGGCCAACCTGCTAGAAGTCCTCCAGATTTGCGTTGTGTTGAAAGAGTTGTCATTAGTAAGACGTTTAAGTAGGGCTTCAAGGGTAGAAGCGATACATATTTCCAGCAATCCCTCACTACTGGATATTAGAGACGAAGTATTAGACTCCCTTTAAAGGTCTCGGTTAAAGGAGTTTTGTGTCGAAAACCGAACACGCATATATTATATATGCATTTGTTAAGTTTTGTCAACAGTAGCGTATGACAGTCTCTGAACCGCCCAATGATTTACTTCTATACGCTGCAATTCTATACATCACTTCGTGTGGTGTCATAGATTTAGTTTTTTCTTCTTCGATATAACTTGTACCTGCTAACGGATTGTCCTTAAACCAAGGATCAAACGGTAGTTTCTGGGGTGCTGGAATCGTCATTCGGAACGTGTGTGTCGTGTGGATAGAGTGTAACGTTCACTGTACCCTCATAAGTAGGAAGTCCTTGCTTATGATGATGCTCCAGTAGATGATCAATCTTCTTGTTCAGTTCGTGTAGATGTGTATGAATCTCATCAAGAGTTTGTGCGTGAGTGTCTACTGGTGGAACGTATGCTAAAGGATCGTTTTCAAATGTTGGTGGTTCAATATTCAAGTCAAGGTTTAAGTCTGATGTATCTACTGTAAATGTCTCAGGTAGAATGCCTGGTGTAGTAGTTACTTCGGTTCCTGGAATTGGAGAAGATCCTCCTCCATTTGGAACTCTTTGTCCATTAGAATCTGTCATAGTTAGAGATGTTATTAAGTTTATTTAGGTATCAGACGAGCAGGGATATCTCCATCGCCTTCATCTTCGTCATCATCCTCCCACACTTCATTCAATTCGTCTACTCTTTTATTAAGAGATTTTAAGAGGGGATCTTTCGGTTCTGGTTCTGAAAACTTTACTACCATTAATTCTGTACCAGGTTTTACATCTGTCATCTCTGGATGAGGTGCTTTAGTTACCTGTCTTGTTTCAACTTTAGGTGCAGAGAAATCTCCAAAGGTAAAAGGGTTCTCAGTTTTACCTCCATCCCATCGACTAACCATAATAAAATAACGCACCGTAGATGTAATCAGGTACGTAAATGCAATTAGAAATAGGAAACTAACTATAGTCATTCTTTTTTTTCTTAACTAACTTTCTGTACATCTTAGCGTACAGTACATCCTCCTTACTATATGTACCAGGATTCTTCTTTGCTATTTTAATTAAACGCTTCGCGGTGCGTCGCTGACTTTCTTCTGTCATAGATTTGATAGTACCATTTTATATACAACTCCGACAGATCTGATCTGAAACATACATCATCCTTTCTAACTTCCTTAAAGGAACCTGAGTCAAATGCCCAAGAACAAAATTCATAATGTTGATTGAGCAGACTGCCATTGTCTTTTACTAACTGCTGTAGAAACCTACGTCTCATTTCCATTTCGGAATCATTCATTGACCATCCTCACGTTCTTATAATATGGTACATAATTTTTACCAAAATTGCAAAGGTTGATATAGTAATTAGCTTTTAACTCAGACAAATTCATATACCTTTTCAATGTAATCCACTTGTCTGGTTCCTGTTCTATTTGGAGACTGTAGGTTCTCATAGTAGTACTATTTAGTAAGCTTGTCTCTCTGCAAACCCTTGTTGGTGATTACAATTCTATCACCTTCAATACTGAATTGCAAATCGTCTTCCCAATCCCAACATAGTTCTTCATAGAGAGCATTGAGGACTCTCATATCTTCGTATAGGTCATTCATTAGTACAAATGCTCCTCCTGTTCGGTGAGAATAGTTACAGCATCACTTACTGGATATGCTACACAAGTAAGTACGAATCCTTCTCCCATTTGTTCCTCGTCAAGGAAAGATTGATCTTCTTGATTAACCTCTCCTTCTAAAACTTTACCTGCACAAGTACTACAAGCACCTGCACGACAAGAATATGGATGATCAATACCTGCTTCTTCAGCAGCGTCAAGGATGTATGAATCAGATGGACACTCAAAGGATTCAGTTTCTCCCTCTGTGCTTTTGAAAGTAATGGTTGCCATAAATCGATTGTTAATGATCTATTTATCTTATCCTAAGCATAAAAAAATGTCCAGATTGTAATGATCTGAACATTTTTCTGTATTATATGAGTCCTAGTGAACTAAAAGTAATTCCTATAGCAATAGCGAAAGCGAACTCATACAAGTCCCTGTAAGGACTTTGTAGTGGGTTAATCATCTCTCTTATGCAAATGCGAAGTGACCGACATTTGATAATGTATAGAGACAAATGATTGATGTGAAAAGTAAATGTTGCATTGTTTTAAGTTCCTTGTGGTTGTGCATAGGCAGGTATCATCATACCGCCACCTTCATCGTCATCGTCTGAATCATTATTAATAGCTCTTAGTAATAGTTCAAGTCCAACCAAGGCACCTATGGGGTAGAAACACCATAGGATTGCTTGGAATGGAGTAATACTATTAGAGTCTGCTAATAGATCCGTCATTATACGAAACCAGGAATGATCTGTCCTGTAGTTAAGTAAGCACCTAGACCTGCTATGATGCCGATCATTGCTAGTCTGCCATTTAATTTTTCAGCAACTAACTTTTCTGCTTCTATTGTTTTCTTTGTTGATGGTGTCATTAGAATATACCTGGAATGATTTGACCAGTTGTGACATATGCTCCAACTGCTGCAACGAATCCAATCATTGCACACCAACCGTTAAACTTTTCTGCTTCTGGGGTCATTGTTTTTCTCCTTTTTAGATTGATAGGGTTAAAAGATGTGGGTATTCCCACGGTGTAAAGACCTAAGTCATTAAAAAATACCAGGTGCGATCCAACCTGTAAAGCCGTAGTTAACTACTGCTGCAAACAAACCGATCATCGCTAGACGACCATTGATTTGCTCTGCGTTCTTCCAATATTTCATTAGAAGATACCAGGAATGATCTGACCTGTGGTTGCATACGCACCTAGTAGTGCTACGAAACCAATCATTGCCCAACGTCCGTTGACCTTCTCAGCATTCTGAGGGTAACCTTCGTATGAGACTGACTCGTCTATGTAAGGACGAGTTTCTGATGGAAACATATTCTGTCTGCCACCTGACTCTGTTGTAGTTGTCATAAAACTCTTGTAAAGTTATGTAACAATACTATATAGCAAATCTAAAATTTTGTCAAGAAACTTAACGTGTTCGGTTAAAAGTTGAGTATATTTACCTAAAATTCTCGTAATTGTGTGACAATTATGTAACAGATGGGAAATAATCTTTACTATAATATCTGCCTAGAATGTTGTTGTTATAATACTTCGGAGTACCATCCTCTAATGCTTCCGTCAAGACGTTGTTGATGAACAACTGTCTGGTCTCCTCGTAGTTTGTTTTCCCTACTGTCTTATGAAGACTTAAGATTTCTCTTCGAAAATTATCTCTACCGTATTCTTTAACGTCTGATTTAAGTCTGTCAGAGCTTCCGTAATACCGCTTCCAGTTAGACTCTGACGTAACACGTCGCTTGCTTCCTTTAGGTTTTCGTTTCTGGTAGAAATATTTTCTGCCGATGTAGACTCTACCAGTCTGTATATTTGTAATCCTGTAGACAAAACCGAAGAAGTCGCCAATATCGTCAGAAGTATAAGCTGTATCTTTGTAGTACCAGGGGTTCTCGTAGTCAATCGCACAGTCCTTCTTCGTCACTTGTGTCACGGTATGTTGTAGTAGTTTCAGTGCTACTACTTATATGATATGCATTTGGGTCAGAATACAATTCACATTCTAACTCAAAGGTTATGTCCTTGAGTTGCTTTACTAATGTTTTGAGTCTTCGTTTGTCCATAATGTAGGAGTTCCTATAGGTTGTACATCGATACCATCTATATCTTTAACCATTTGTTTACAGATATTATTAGCGTCCGAAGCATAGCGTGCTTCAACAATCATATCATATTCACTCTCGTTCCACAAGAATTTAACTTTGTATTTCATTCGTCATCGTATAACATTTCCTGTAGTGATGCCCAATCCTTATTGAATGCTTCAAGACCTGCTGTAGTTAGACAATGTTCAAATAGTTTGTTGAATATGTCGTACGGTAAAGTGCATACGTCAGCACCCACTCCAAAGGCATTGGGTACATCAATGGGGTTCCTAATACTTGCAGCGAGTATTTTAGTTTCAACTTCATTGCGGTCATAGATGTTTCTGATTTGTTTGATAAGATCTAATCCATCCCAATATTGATCGGCAACTCTACCCAAGAATGGTGATATGTAACTAGCACCTGCTTTAGCAGCAAGAACTGCCTGTGCAGCAGAGAATACTAGAGTCACGTTAGTTGAAATGTCATCACCATTTAGATCACCACAGGCAATCAATCCCTCACGTGTGCAAGGTAGTTTAACTGTGATGTTAGGTGCGATTCGAACGTACTCGGATGCCATCTCTAGCATTTCTTCAGCAGTTTCTCCAACTACTTCAGCAGAGATAGATGCATCCCAAGGAAACATTTCTGCAATACGTTTGATAACTTCAACAGGATCCTGACCTGTCTTTCTCATCAAGGTAGGATTAGTTGTAATACCATCGACTAAACCAGTTTCGAATGCGTGTGCAATTAAATCTGGGTCAGAACAATCGAGAAAAATTTTCATAAAATTTCCTGAGTTGTTGTATTTAGAATAAAAAAAGAGACCCTTTTTGGGGGTCTCTTCATACTAACACACTTTGTGGTTAGCTGCAAGGTGCTGCTGCACTGTTGACTTTGATTCCACGATACATTAGATCGTGTCTCTGACGCTTAGCTGCTTCTGCAAGCACCTTTGCGTTGTATTCCTCGGCATCGTATACGACACCACGATAAGTGACTTTAGTCATTGGTTTACTCCTGAAGTAGTAGGATTTTTAGCCCCGTTCCTTCAGTCGTTTGCGTCCCAACTACATTCTATTCCTAGTGCTTCGACCAAATGAACCTTATAGATTTCAATGATCTCTGCTCGTTCAGTCTCTGACAACTGCTTGTGATTCCTTGCTCGTTCTATCTTTTCAGATATGTCCTCACAGGTAATCGCACTTGCTAAGAATGCTTGTGCTAGGAGAATAGGTAGCATAGGATGAACGCTCCGTTCCGCGACTTACTTGCAACCCAAAGGGTCGAACGTAATGGTATGTTAGCATACCCATACCTATTTAGCAATGTTTGTAACAACAGATACTTTTTGTATCACAGTGAACTATATGAAGTTAAAATTTATTACGCAGCGAGTGTCGTGGTATTGAGGGTTGCTGCTAGTGTGATACGTGAGTCCATCAAACAATACAAAACGTCCTTGTCTGGGTTCTACTTTAGTATCTATCTCTAGTTTCTGTCTAGTTCCGTTATATTTTTGTTTGAAGAAATATGTAGCACCATCAGAATCATTCACATAATAGATGACAGTCCAGTGAGGACGATCAAAGTCAACGTGTGGTGTGTGATATAGATGCTTAGTTTCTCTTCGCATCAATAGATTTATCTTAATCCTTTTAAACATATCAAACTCTGCATCTATCTCTGTAGCGATAGACTTCCATACTTCCTCACACCCTTGCTTATATGCGTTCTCTGATTTCATAGTGCCTTGGTTATCCACGACAGTGTGCATAAACTGAGGATCTTCTCCACTCAGTTCATCACGAATACTATCAGCGTACTCTGTGCTGTACGATGTAGTCTCTGTCATCAGATGCCACGGCCAATAAGGAGAAAATATCCTTGCCTTGGTTGACTCTGATACGTCTGTAGGAACCTGTCCTATAATCATACTATACCTTGACTATGCAAATAAAATCCTAGCACAACCCAAGACGCACTTGCTATTGCGATACCCCATTCAATCATCGTTTAATCCACCTCGGTAAATAAAAGATCAACCAAGATAAAGTCCAAAAGGATAACAACGCTACTAAGTGAAAGAGTCTATTGCCATTAACAATTAATCCTAGTGTTACTAAACCCATCCAAGTATAATCTAACGTACCGTGGAATCTATACCACGTGTTAGCACCATACTTATCAATGATTTTATCACGCTGCCTACCGAACCACGGTGACACGTGTCTCATCATAACAAAACCTTCGTTAAAAAACATAACAAAGAATCCAATCCAAAAGATCATAGTTTAAAACCAGAGAAGGTGTTTTTCTTTACGTTCTGTTTGATACCACCGACAACATAAGATTCAATCTCTGTTTCCTGTGGTGCATTCTGTTGACCTTTAGAGTTCAACCAATGCTCTGTCCAAGGTAGTGGGTTGTTACGTGCAGGTACATCATAGACAGGTGCAATACCAATCGCTTTCATTCTACGATTAGCAACCCATTCAACATACTTCTGCAATAGTTTATCATTCAGACCAATCATAGATCCATCACGGAACAGATACTCTGCCCAATCTTTCTCTTCGTTTACTGCATTGATAAACATTTCTTTAACGTTACCTTCTTCTTCCTTAGCGATTTCTTTCATCTGTTGGTCATCGCCATTCTGCCAGTTCTTAATAATATTTTGAGTAAGAACTAGATGTTGTGCTTCATCCCTAGCAATCAAGGAAATAATTTTAGCACTACCTTCCATACATTTTAACTCACCAAAAGCAAAACTGCAAGCAAAGGAAACATAGAACCTGATACCTTCCAAGATATTAACATTCACTACTGCTCTATAAAGATCACGCTTCAACTCTTTCTCTTGCCACGTCTGTGTAGATGAACCACGAGAATCTTTCTTCCACATACAACCTGTATCCCATTGATGTGCTTGATTAACAAAGGTATTGTATGCTGCTGTTACTGACTCTGCACGTGCAATGATCTTCTCATCATCTAGTATAGTGTCAAAGACTTCTGTAGGATCAGGATATACATTCTTAATGATGTATGTGTAGGATCTACTATGGATCATCTCCATAAACTCCCACACTTTCATAGCACCTTCTAACTCAGGTAGAGAACAGTAAGGAGCGAATGCCATAGAAGGACCTCGACCTTGTACTGAATCTAATAGTATTTGATACTTAAGATTTGATGTGAAGATATGTTTTTGTGGTTCAGTTAGTAGTTGATAGTCTCCTCTATCTTTCTGTAGAGATACCTCTTCGGGTCTCCAGAAATAACCTAACATTTGGTTTGTTAATTTTTCAAAGACAGGATACTTGAATCCATCATATCTTTGTACACCCAATGGTTTACCAAAGAACATTGGTTGTTTCTTGTGATCGTGAATCTCACGATTGAATACGGTGATACCGTCTGGTTCAGACTTTGCAAGAGTCACAATCTTCCTCCGATGAGTTAGCAAGTTCTTCAATTAAAGATTCGATGTCTTCATCTTTCTTAGCATCATATGTATTTTGATAGTAGGATGTCTTCCAACCATATCTATATGTGGTCAGTAGATCATTCGCCATTACATCCATAGGCACTTCATTGTCAGGATAATTCAAGGGATTATAAGACCAGTTGCCTGAGATTGCTTGGTCGAAAAACTTCTGCATCACAGCAACTATCTTGATGTAACCTTCGTTAGAAGGCATATCCCATAGTAGTGTATATTTACTTTTTAAGTGGGGAAATCCAGGAACAATCTGCTTAAGAGGTCCCTTCTTTGATTTCTTAACGGACAAGTAGTCTCTAGGTGGTTCGATTCCGTTTGTGGCATTTGACACAATGGAACTGCTCTCCGAAGGCATCTGTGCCGACAGTGTTGAGTGCCTAAGACCGTGGGTCTTGATGTCATTCCGTAAAGTATTCCAATCACAATTATAAGTTTGGTTTGTTATCTCGTCTACCTCTTTCTTGTATGTATCAATAGGAAGTAGTCCATCGTAGTATTTAGTATGCGAGAATGCATCACAGGATCCTTTCTCTTGTGCTATTTTGCACGATGCCTTTAACAAATTATACTGGAAAGATTCTGTAAGTGCGTGGACAAGATCATATGCTTCTTGATCATTGTACTTGAGTCCGTTCTTAGCAAGATAATGTGCAAGACCAATAAACCCAATACCCAATGACCTACGTGCTAACGTACTACGTTTAGCAGCAGCAACTGGATAGTGTTGGTAATCAATTAGTTCTTCAAGACCACGTACTGCAAGGTCACATAGTTCTTCCATCTCAGATAGGTTACGTAGTTTACCTACGTTTATAGCAGATAGAATACACAATGCAATCTCACCACCATCATCATCGATGTGTTGGATAGGATCTGTAGGTAGAGTGATCTCTTGACAGAGGTTACTCATAGTCACCTTGTCTGTGAAAGATGAATGTGAATTACAGTGATCGATATTCATAATGTAGAGACGACCTGTCTCTGCTCTCTCTTTCAAGAGTTCAAGAATTAGTTCTTGTGCTTTGATAGTCTTCCTAGGAATCCTTTTATCCTGTTCATATCGTTCGTAAAGTTCATTAAAACTATCAGTGCCAAAAGATTCGTAAAGATTTGGTACGTCGTGCGGACTGAAGAGAGATATGTCTCCATCCTCAATGAACCTCTGGTAGAAGATCTCGCTAATTTGGATACTGTAGTCGAGTTTTCGAACACGATTATCTTCTGTCCCTTTATTGTTTTTAAGTACAATGATGTCCTCTATTTCTTGGTGCCAGATCGGGAAGTGGACGGTCGCTGAACCCCCTCGTATACCGTTTTGAGTACAGCACCGAACAGTGCTCTCGAACTTTTTAAGGAAGGGGACAACACCTGTGTGTTGAACTTCTCCACCCCTGATTTTACTGTTGATCCCACGGATCCTACCCGCGTTGATACCAATACCTGCCCTTTGAGCGACATATTTGCCAATAGCCATATCACTGCTAAAGATACTATCGAGGGTGTCATCAGCATCAACCAGAACGCAACTTGCAAATTGACGAATGGGGGTTCTAACTCCTGCCAAGACTGGTGTCGGGACGTTGATTTTTCCTTTGGAGGTTGCTGTGTAGTATCTTCTGACATAATCTAATCGTGTTTCGTGTGGGTAATCTTGAAAGAGGGTTGCTGCTACCATTATGTACATATACTGAGGAGTTTCATACAGTTCTCCTGTACTCCTATCCTGTACCAGATACTTGTCAACGATCTGACGCATACCTGCATATGTAAATCCGTAGTCTCGTTGGTGATCAATGAATCCGTTCAGTTGATCCCACTCCTCGTCTGAATATTTATCGACAATAGTTTTATCGTATACACCTGCATCAGCACATTTCTGTACGTGTTGCTTGAGGTGTGTGTATCCTGTTTCGTCTGCCCAACCAGGAAATACCTGTCTACGAATATCAAATAGAAGCATACGTGATGCTACGTACTGATAGTTGGGTGTCTCTGTACTAATGAGATCATTAGCAGAGCGAATCAGAATTTGTTGAATCTCTGACGACTTAATGCCATCAAAGAACTGAAGATTTGAATTCATTTCTATCTGACTAGCAGATACTCCTGTCAATTCTTCACAAGAGAATTCACACATACGGTGAATCTTATCAAGGTTCAGAGGTTCGACACTGCCATCCCTCTTGTATACCTTCATACCTCCATTCATACCTTTTTCCAAGTTGTAAGTTTAAGTTTAGCTTGTAAACCTGAATATGAATTACATTCTATCAGGTTCTGCACGTTATGTCCAGTTAGTACCATATCATTAAGATCTTTCTGCGTAACACTTTGTGGCCATATCACTACCTTGTCTCCTCTGTCGATTGCATTGGAGATTCTGTCTGTGATTTGTCTGTTACGAGGTTCGTTATCATAAACCCAAATATAATTGCTCCAACCAAACGTCCTAATATCAACGTCGGAGCCAGCCATCGCAACAGCGTTGTCCAGAAAGAGCGAGTCGAAGGGTCCTTCGACAATGTAAATGGGTTTTTCATAATCAATTTTATCCAGACCAAATAGTTTTGGTTTATCTTCATCAAATATAATTGTAATATACCGAAGCTTGGATCGTGAGGATAATGATCTTCCTTGAATCCCAAACCAGTTACCGTCTCCATCTATTAATGGAATGATGATTCGGGGTTGATCATTACGGAGGTCGTCGAAGGTATGCTTCTGGGTATTTACATATGTTTTGAACTTATCAGCATAGTATAAACGATCTAATTTATCGGAAGGAATTCTTCTTTGTTCAAGGTACTTACGTGCTGGATGTTCTTTATTTAGAGAAGAAATACTTGGGAGGTTAGACCCTGTTTTAAACTTTGGTTTTGACTTCGGAATAATTGGATTTGGGGTTCGCCTATGCTTACCTGTAAGACCTTCCTTATACCTTTCCATTACAAATTCATCATAAAGATCACGAGCGTGATCCTTAAGAAAATTACTTAGCGTTCTTCCTACTCCACAGTTATGACACTTAAAGATAATGTCATTCTGCTTCATAAAAAAATACCCCCTTGCCTTATTCTGATGCTTCTGTGAGTCACCACAATAAGGACAACGGAAGTTGTACAGACCTGATTTTTTCTCTTTGAACTTATCAAGACGACCACCTACAAGGCGAGCGAACTTGATATCAATATAACTCAAAACAATTTTTTATATTACTTGTTAATACTACTAGGATTATCCAATCCTGTCAACATAGGTGCCACTATTTTTTGTCCGATTGGACTAACGATGAAAGATATAATAGAAAGAGCACCAAAAATAGACCACATTTTCTTTTCCATCGTGCGAAGACGGTCATCGACTTTTCTGATGTCACGCTCGCACCCTTTTTTAATTGCATCTGTTTCCCTGTTTAGATCTGTGTGTAATCTATCCACCTTTTCAAATAGAACACGATCAACTTGATCTTGCTTATCTAACTTCTCATTATGAACTGCCAAGAGTTGACCCATCTTTACAGAGTTATCCTGTAGAGTTGAGACTACTTTCTCCAGTCGCTCAAGAATAGCCGTGTTAATACTCTCTGCCACCTTACATTACCGCTTGTCGTTTGTTCCAATAAAATTTCATTACATCACCAGGTAAAAGTCTTTCAATCTTTACCTTCTTCAACTGCTCAGGTCTATAGATCTTGCGAAGTTGTATCTTCACATCAGCTGGTGACTTACCATAGTAGATGAATTCTATATTACCATCATCAATGCATACTTTGAATGACAAATACTTAGGATCATATGCTTCTTTGATCTTCTTTTGTTTCTTCTTATCAAATTGTTTGCCGATCTTACCACCAATCTTAGATCCAACAACACCACCTACTACATCACCTATAGGTAGAGGACCGTCAAGAGAACCAAGAGCAACTGCTCCACCAATACCACCTGCAACAGAACCAATCCTCTCACCTTTACCAACTTTCTTATCCTTTGCCTTTGCTACCAAACGTCTTTTAGTTACACCACTAAACGCTTCATTTGTTTCTTTCTTCTTCTCTTTCTTCTTACCAATCTTTTTTGCTAAAGAACCACCTGCAATAGCACCTGCTGCACCACCTACACCGTGACCAATTACTTTACCAACCTGTTTACCAACTGCACCACCTACAAGAGGAACAGTTCCTTTACCTACTGCTTGACCAATCGCACCACCAACTTTCCTACCAACTGTAGAACCTACTGCATATCCTGCACCTGAACCAACTGCCTTCTTAACTCTGTTACCTTTCTTTGCTGTTAATGCTCCTGTAGTACCTGCTGCTACTGTACCTACAAACTCGTTAATATTTTCTTCTTTGAATGGTTCGACACCAGGTGGGCAACTCATTTGGTTGACACCATCCTTAGTCTTCTTACACTTATACTTAAGTGTTTTCTTTACACCCTTACCAGCAGCCATCTTCTGTGTGCCACCAAGAGGTTGATCCAAACCTGCTACAGGACCTTCAGCTTCTGCATCTCCACTGAAACCAGCTGGTGAACTACCTGCACTCATAGTAGGTGCATCTTCAGCGACATATCCACTTCTAATTCTTTGTACATCTAGTGTTGCTTCAAGACCAAAATACTCTTCAGAACATTTCCACTTACGTAGTGCTAGTGCTTTACGTGTAGGTCTGCCTTTCTCATCTTTCATCGGACCTTTAACACCACCCATACGTGCACAGAATGATTTCTTACGAGAACCTCCTTCTGGTTGTGGTGCTTTGAGATCTGAACCAGGATTCTCACGTTCATATGACTTCCTTCCTTTCTCATTCAACCCACCACTAGGGTTCTTTCCTTCCTTTCTCTGCCAAGCACTCTCAAGAATAGCGGTATCAATTCCTTCCTTTACCTTCTCAGGTAATCCTTTGTGCTTCGTACCTGCGAACTCTTTTGCCACCTTCTTAGTCACACCTTCCTTCTTCCTCTCGTCTGGGTTAGACAGGAGGTATCCGAAATATCTTTGTTGTGATTTAGATACGGCTGGCATCTTAGATCTCCGTTAATAATTTACTAACTTGTGGATCAATCTCAACATAATCTAACGTTCCACATCCTTCTTCTGGATACCTATTCAGATATACCAGATAGGTTTTAAGTATATCCCAGTATTGTTTCTCTAGTTTATAGACAAGCAATGGAATAGTAGCGTCACCAAATACATTGAATAAAACAATCAAGTGATTCAATATCAAGTGGTTACGTAAAACCCCAGTCTTTATGTACCTTCCAAATAAACGCTTGAGGTATTTAAACCTCATTAGATCTTCTTGAAAATCATCATAAGTAACTGACTGGGGATTATCGTAGTGCTTCATTGCGAAGAATAAAAAATTCTCCGCATTCAAACTATTAAAATTCATACCAAAATATTAAGTTGTTAACTACCGAATGTTAGCGTCGCAGCTCCATTGGTATATTTAGTTTCAGCACCTTTACTTGTGTTAAGAACACAACGATACTTGTAACCGTTAAGTGTAGTACCTGCTAGTCCACTGTAAGCAAGAGTTGCAGTAGTGAAGTTTGCATATGTGATACCAGTATCAGTGTTAGCAGCAATATCTACCCAACGAGTAGTTGCACTTGCTGTCTGTCTCTGCCACTTGTACACCTTAGTACCAGACTGATCAACTGTGAATGCAGCAACGAATGTTCCAGCACCACTAGATGAAGTAGAGTTTGCAGGTTGTGTACCGACTGTGATTGTCTCATTAACATCAGCGTCAATAGTATCCTGAGCAAAGTCACCTGCTGTACCAGCAGCAACTTTTAGAGGTACAAGACACTCTGCCTTGTGACGTTCTGCACCATTATGTGTTTGATAAGTTTGATACAACCACCAACCAGGTCCTGAGATACCACGAGTTTTGTTTGATGCAATACTGTCTTCAGTAGTATCAACAAAAACTAAATCATAATTTGTGTTACTGTCACCACCTTTGATGACATACTCAGCGACTGCTTTAGGAGGTGTTCTCCTTATAACAGATGCAGCAGCAACTGTTGCTGTGCTTCCTGCATAATTCTTGTGCAATTCTATTGCAGTAGTGCTAGTTACTTGCTTAACAATATAGTTTACACTACTAATGTTAAGCACATCACCTACAACTACAGTGTCCCCAGCGTTTTTAGTTACTGTAGCGTCGCCATTAACGACCCCTATAGTATTACTAAAGGCTGCAGCATCTATTTTTCCGTGGACTGCCATTAGATTGTTCTCCAGGTTATTCTTTCCTATAATTTATTTATATTCAGTAGGAATTAACTGAATAATGCTTTTTCCAGTTCTCCGACTAGCTTGTCATCGACTTTGTTGCCTGTTTTAGCTGCTGCTTTCTTAAGCAATGCAACTACAAACTTCTTTAGAAGCTCATCTAGGTCTTCGGGGATCTTATCAACTGCCTTATTGATGACGTTGATTGCGATTGGGAGTAAAAATTTGGTCATAATTAAAATTGGAATTCCGTTCTATATATACTCAATCCGATGTAAATTTGCCAGCTTTAACGTAACCCCACTTCCCACCTTTAGTTGCACGTATACCTTTAGGTGATTTCTTAGTTGCGTGACGTGTGTCCTTTGCTTTTAACTGGTCTCTAAACTTCTTCCAATCTTTACCTACTTTCTTTTTACCGTGTTGCATAACGAGTTTCCTCTTCTCGTTCTCATCTTTATTCTCAGCAGCAGCTTTCTTTTGCTTCTGATCAGTGTAAAAAGACAATGCTCTTTCTTTCAGCATTGGATTCTCATAGAATGCTTCTGGTAAAAATTGTTTCATTTTTTCTTAACGTCCATAATAGCACCCTTACCGTGCTTCTTTATGATTTCTTTCTTCACAATGTCGAGTGCAGTAGCACCCTTACCATACTTCTTCTCTGCTTCTTTCTGTAGAGGTGTCTGACCTTTCATTCTACTTTGACGTGCAATAGAAGGTTGTCCACCACCACCTTTCCAAGTGCCTTTCTCCAGAGCAGCATCTCTCATACGATCGTATCCTTCTTCACCTATCATTTTCTTAGAGAGTTTTGCAAAATGCTTGAGTCTCTTATCACCTTTTAGTTTGTTTCCTTTTCTAACTGAGGTTGCTACAGGTGACTCACCTGTTTTAGGATCTACATCATACATACCTTCCTTAGCAACGTTGCCTGAGTTCATTCTATTCCTTTCAGCAAATCCTTTGATAAGCATCTTAAGTTTTGCTCTCTTACCATATGGGTTAGATTTCTTTTCTTCACTAACCTTGTATGCAGGTACCTTAGCACCTTTCACACCACGACGTGATTTGTGCTCTTCTCTACGTTTATCAATAGTCTTTCCTCTCTTACCTTCTGGGTCAAACATACCTGGATCACCGTGGCCAGGTCCCATTCTCCTGTAGTTTCTTATGGATGCTTTACCATAGTCACTACGTCCTTGATCTACCTTTGCTTCATCAACAAACTTGACAGGCATTGATACTGTTCCTTTACCTGGCACATACTTTGTAGTCCTAGGTTTCTTAGGATCATCACTCTTAAAATCCTTGTGAAGTTTGTTGTATGCCTTACGTGTCATCTTGATCTCCTCCTCTACTGAGCTAGGAGTACCATCCGCTTCTTCCTTCTCTTTCTCTACGCTTTCTTTAATTTTTTTTTTAGCTTTATCTGCGTGATACTTCTTCATCGCAGGTAATGGTGACTCATTAGGATCTCCACCTTTAGAGATACGCTTCTTCTCTAACCTTGCAAGAATGTCAGCGATGTTAGCAGACTCAGTTTTGGTCTTCTTCCTTGAAGGTTCATCATAAGACTTACCTTGTCTATGGAAGTGAGACTTTCTATCATCAATGAAGTTAGTCATCTTTGTACTTCCATCATTATTTTCCTTCTCACCCTTATACTTCTTGACTCCTCTCTTCATCTGATGAAGAGTCTTACGAGCTGGAGCATTATACTTTGCACCATAACCAGTACCATAACTACGAGCAGCTCTGTCTGCCTGTTTAGTTGGTGTGTCTTTTCCTACATCACCCTTTGGTGTTTCTAAAATAGTCTCTTCATTTTTACTCTTAGCATTTGAATGATGTGATGGGTCACCAAATGCAGGGTTGTTTCTATACTCTGGTTTTTGTTTTTTCTTCTTTGCTTCTAATTCCTTTGCTCTCTTATCAAGGAAAGCTTTCATTGCACCACCTGCCTTACCAGAACCTTTGTACAATCCATACTTAGTTCCTTCTTCTACTTTGTCAGTGCAGTCTTCGGTACCGTGCTCGTCACACTCTACACCTTTCTTACTGTGGTTACAATTTTTTTTTTCTTCTAGTTCAACTTCCTCTTTTTTACAATCAGGAACTTGTTTACCGCCTTTCATCTTGGTACCAGTTGCTTTATAACCTTTCCAACAGGAAGGTTTATCTGGATCCATACCTACGTTTTTACGTGCTTGCTTTAGACCTTCTTCTAGTTCTGTATCCTCTTTATAAGTTTTGGATGCAACTTTAAGAGCAGACTTGCGATCTAACTTTGCGTTTTCGATAGCTTCCTTTTGTTTCTTATTAGAAACCATCTCATTAAATGCGGTAAAACTTTTCATTTGTCTTAGTGTACGTGTGATCCTTCAACAATGATCTCTAGGTCATCGATTGAAACGTTTTCGTAGAGGTTACCTTCCTCATCTTTAATATTGTAATGGAATACTTTCCAAGTACCATCCTCTTGCTCCACTAGATCGTGTGCTTCGGGGATAGTTTCACAGACTCCATACTCTTTGTGCTCAACATATTTAGCACAGAGATGCTTTGGTTTTTTACCTGTGATAGCAGTTGTTGCTTTCTTCCTTCTGTTAAGAAGGTACTTATCACTTTTGTCGTGATCACCATCGTTGTCGATGTCTTTGTCTTCCTTTCCTACTGGATCAAGTTTTTTCTTAGATGATTCTCTAAGTGCTTGAACCTCAGCACGAAGGAGTTCTTGGATTTGTTCCTTCATTAGGTCTTCCTTCTTGGGATTAATGATAACTTTGGTTTTTTTACCCATACTATTTACCGAAGTTAGGGAAATGCTTCTTGAATAAATCAGATGCTTCCTTATGCTTACCGCTATTAGTTAGTTGCTTAGATTTCTCAAGTGCAGCAGATTTTTCTTTCTGCTTTGCAGTTTTCTCTTCTTCTAAGTCCCAACCTAAGCGACCTCTCCACGATGCTGAATTTTTATCGTGATCGAGTGTCTCTTGCATCGCTAACATTTTACGTACGCGATCGACTCTGTTGTCCATTTGCTGTTCTTCTCCAAGTTTTGACGCAACTGAACCTGATACTTTGGAAACTCCACGTGCAGTTTTACCTACAACTTTCTTAACACCACGACCTGCTGCTTTCGCAACGTTACCCGCAGCTTTGCCAGTCGCTTTAACAGCACTACCTGCTGCTTGAGCAGTCTTACCTACAGCTTTACCTGCAAGTTTAGCACCACCTACCGCAGTTTTACCTGCGACTTTAGCAGTACCTGCTGCGACTTTGCCAACACCCTTAGCAGTACCAACTGCTGCTTTACCAGCGAGTTTAGCTCCACCGACTGCTGCCTTACCAGCTAATTTGGCACCACCGACTGCTGCTTTACCAGCAACCTTAGCACCTGCTCCAACTGCCTTCCTTAGACCTCTGCCGATAGCACCAGCAGCACGACTCAGAAGACCAGGTTTTTTCTCTCCACCACCACCAGATGAAGACCCACCAGTTGTAGTGGGTGTACTACCGCCAGATGAACTGCCAGTTGTACCTGTAGAAGAACTTGATGAACTACCACCAGTACGAGAACCACCTCCTCCACCTCCAGAGGATGAACCTGAACCACCTAGTCCACGTTGTCTGCCTTGAGAAAATTCTCTCGAAGCAGCCTTACCTGCACGTTGTGCAAGACCTGATGCATAACCTGCACCACGAACTGCACCTTTAGCGGCTGTTTTAGCACCAGATTTGAGTGCTGATCCTACCTTTCTCGCTGCACCTGCAAGTCTACTCATACGACCTGCTTTAGGTGACGCTGCTGCCTTCTTTTGTGGGGCTTGAACAGCAACGTTTGGCATTGCGGAATGTTGTGAAGGTGCTTCCATCAATACCTCTGTACCAGTCAAAACGTCAACCGCTTCAACTAGCAATTCCTCGGTTTCTAACCCTTCCAGTGCTTCGAAGATCAAATTTTCCAGATCTTCATCAGTCAACAGGTCAAAGTCTTCACCTAATTCTTCTACGACATCGGAGACCCAATCGTATTCTTCTTTTTGTACGACATTAGTACCAGTACCTGGAACTCCTTTGAAACCTACTTTCTTTGCGTCGCCCTTCGCTTCGATGGACTTCATTGCAGGTGAAGTAGAACCTGTAGTAGATGGCTTCTCTTTAATAGAATCAATCTTACCACTAGCAGCACTAGGCTTTGCCTTAATGGTATTTGCCAACGCAGTTTCTGCCAAGATCACTTGTGCAATCGCATACTGTGCGTTAGATTTCAAATGCTCATTAATATAAGTCGCAACGTCATCTCCCTTAAAATTGTGTTGAGCATACTCAACAACATAGACAGTTGACTGTACATCCTGTGGATTATATTTGATAAGCTTTGAAGCTAATTTTAGATCCATCTTACTAATTCTTTGTAAAAACTATTTAGTTGAGGTTACTTTTCTGAAGTTACTAAACTTCTTAACTCCCTGTCCTGGTGTCATTGCTTGGACTGCCTGTCTGTATGTGTCAGTACCGACTTTCCAAGTATTACCTGATCCATCATCAGCAGAGAAGTTAGTTTGATCCCTTACTTTTGTAGCATCAGCGACTTCCATTAGAGAAGTTAACCATACTTTAAATTCCCAACCGTGCTCATCCTCGAAGATAGCATAGTTAGTTCCACGTAGTTTGATATGACCACGAACACCTGTATCAGTGTGTTCAACTAGAGTACCTAAAGCAAATACCTCATTGGATATATATGCTTCACGCAAGTCATCTTGTGCTAGTTTAGGTGCAATCTGCCACAATTCTGTGACTGGTTCTGTGACCTCAACCTCTGGAGGTAATCCCATACCGACACGTACTTCCTTCATCAGACCTTCGACATCCTTGAATCCGCTTGGTACACCTTCAGCAAATGCTTCAAGGTTTCCTTCGGCAGCAAACGCACGCATCTTAGATGCACTCATACCCTCAACACCATCGGCATCAGGGTCTCTTTCACCAGCAGATACAACTGCTAGTTCTTCGAAATCATATGCTACACCGTTATACTTTTCAAGTAGTCCTTTGAATTCAGATACACGATCAGAACCTACTACCATAGTTACACCAGAATATCCTTCCTGATTAAGGTTAGATAATACATTAAAGATGTTAGACATATCAGCATCGTTTACGATAGCATCAGAATGTTCTTTAAACATCTGTTGCATATACTGAATTTTAATCTCTGGTTCCAATGGATTCTTTTTAGGATCCACTGTTCTACTAGGATAGATCCTGTAGCTATCAGCACCTTCAGCAGCAACAGTTGAAAGTAATTTCTCGTGTCCTACTGTAGGGGGATTGAAACGTCCGAATGTGAGAGCGATATGTCCAAGTCCTTCTCCACCGTTCTCTGGCATATGTGCATCTTCATCAGCACCTTGTTGAGAACCAACAGCAGCCTGTTCTGCTTCCTTGGGATCTACAGCAACAAGACGTTCACCACCTTCCGACTTAGCAACAATGTTACCTTGACGATCAGCATAGTATCCGTGTCCTGCGTGTGATAATCCTCTTTTGGCAGCAGCTTCACCAGCAACTGTTCTCGCTTCAGTTAGGAATTGACTTAACTTCATCTCATCTTTTAACGTTTCCTTATATATTTATCAGCCCCAATTCTTCTCGATATTAAAGTTGACGCGGGAAAACTCCAGTCTGTCAACCAATTTGAGGGCAGAACCAGATTTAATTGCAACGAATCCTTCGGGTGCAGTTACTTTAAACCCAGTATCAGTCTTAATATAGGTACCAATACCCTTTACTTTTTGTAATTGTTTAATTACCATACTTTTTGCCGCGATCAGGTTCATATATGATGCAACTGTCATATAAATTGCACGATAATTTGACTTCAAGAACTTCAAACCATCTGATTTAATCTTCTGATACTTTTTCTTTGTTGTTTCTTGTTTCTTACTAGCAATCTCTTTGTCAAGTAAATCTGTATAGAACTTTGTAAACCCAGTAGCAACTATCTGTACGTTCTGAATCTTCTTACCACCTCTAATAAAACTATTAAAGTATTGTTTAAACAATGCAGAAAATAGGAACCTACCGTCATTCTTACCACCAAGTATATCCAAGAAAGAAGATGCTTGTTTCAATGATCCTTCTGTCTTATTAACTGCTGCAAGATACTTTGCTTTCTCACTAGATGTCATAACAGATGCACCTGTTACATCAGAGAAGTCAGATGAGAATACTGTTACGTTCTTATTACCTTGGAATGGTGCAACGTTTGCACCAAACGATGCTGTCATATCACGTACAGCAGGACCTCCAGAATATGTGGTATGAAATACGATACCCATCTTAGATGCCTTGATCTTCTTTGCTAGTGGTGTCTTTGCAGGTACTGCATAGGTTATTGTGTTAGGTGTGAAAGAAACACACTGTTCACCGTTGATAGTTTTAGATCCTAGATCATTTGTATACAACAGATCACCTTGTAATACTCCTTTGATACCCAACTGTGGTAACAACTTAAGGCAAGTCTTTAATTTATGTGCTAGTTCACCGTTATACCATTCATCTATATCTGAATCTGATAAGCAAATCTTTGGTGCAGTTTTATTGAATACTGATTTAGTACCCACAAAGAAGTTCCCTGTTGCAGGGTGTTGACCACATACTACAGCAGGTGCACCATCCCACTTGGTTGTAATTCTAATATTAGAAGAAGGTTCAGTTAACATCTGTCCTAATTCTCTTAAGAATGCTACTGCATTCTTTCCACCTGCTGATCCATTATTTAAAATATCATCCTCTAGGTGTTCAAGGTGTGTGTTTGCCATTAAACTTCGTATCTTAATACAATGCAGTTTCTTCGGAGTCCTGTAACTTTATCCCTTCCTCTGCCCTTCATAGCGAGACGGACACCAGCAACGGTCATAACTTTACGAACTTCATCTTTACTTATTGGTACTATACCACTTTCTGTCATCAAGTGTGTAGCTGTTTTATCAGAATTCTTACCAAACTGTAATGCACCTGTCATACATTCGTGTGTCAGATTATACTTGAAGCATTCATATACTTCTGCTACGTGTGGAGACTTCCTACTACCTAAGACTTCTTGAAATTGTTCGTTGAGACCACCTGTCTTTCTTACATCAGACATCAATGCTTTTGCTTTGGTCTGCATAATAGTACCAGTGTTGTCTTCAAACTTCTCTGTCATCCGTTCAAGTATTGCTTGTATATGTGCTAGTGCTTGTTTATCTTCTCTTCCACCACCACATTCTTTGATAGTTTTCTTGAGAACTTTTTCAAGTACAGCAGCAGATTTATCAACACCTGCACTGGTTAACTGAAAGGACTTACCCCATTTCATACTGCATCTATATGTAGTTCCACCACTCTCAAACTTAATATCTGTCTTTGGTTCCTCACCACCACCAGACATTTTTTCAAATGAACCATAGTAACTTTGCTTTGCTCTTAGATCAGTTGATCTAGGTGCATACTGTTGTACTAATTCATTTGCTTTTGCTTTGATGTCACTAGGAATACTTGTGTATGCTTTAGATGCTTTTTCGAAAGCACCTTGTTGATCTGAACTTTTATTATCAACCAATACAGTTGCGTGATACATCACAGCGTGTTCGAATTGTAATCCTTTGTTTGCCACAGCACTTTTTAAATACTATTTATGATATCCACTCTGGTTTGCGAGATGGGTCACGTAGATAGTTTTTAGAAACCCAAGGTTTGCTGTTGATGTATAGTTTGTATGCAGTAAACGTATCGATGTCAGTATCGTACTTGAACTCGTCATACATTGCCCTAACAAAATGCATTGGTTTAGGACTATCGGGAAATAAAATGTCAGCACACTCGATAGTATACTGACAACTGTGGGTTTTATTGTAGCGATGAGTGTACTCTGCACATAAAGCAAGTCCGTGTTCAATCAACCAACGGAAGTGATGTTGTGCCCATACTGTACAAGGATGATTACGAAATGCACCCTTCTCTGTCTTGTATGGTTCACCATCTAACTTAGGAAGAACACCATAACCGTGACCCCATTTTTCTGATGCAACAATAGAAAGCATTTGACAGGTTTCTAGTGGCATCTTGACAATGTGTTTGTCAGGTAAAACCTGAGCAGAAACAACAGGGTCAGGATCAGTTACAAAGATGTTCATTTAGATTCTTCTATCGCTTCCTTCATTATAGTCTTTAATTGTCGTACTTGTCTCTTACTGAAACAATCTGTACCAAACTTTTGGTCTATCCATTTCTTTCCATACCAGAATACGAATAAACAAATCATCAAGGCGATACCATCACCCCAAGATAGGTTCCAAGCCCATTGAAAAAACTGCCACATTAGCGATCTCCTTTCTTACGATTTTCAGATTTTTCTACAGTGAACTCTTTACCTTCATAACGCATTGCAAGTTTCAATGTATTACGAATAAAGACCTCATCCATACGGATGTTCAATGCCATACAAGCTTGTGCTGCATACCAAAGGATGTCACCCAGTTCAAGCATAAGATGCTCTTTGTTATCTTCATTCCAAGGTTTGCCTTGGAACTTAATCTTCTTGACAATCTCCATAAATTCACCTGCTTCAGCAACTAAACCCGATGCAGCAGTGTCAAGACGTGCGATGTTACAACCTGCTGTCCTAAGATCTTGATACCTTTCGATTAGTTTATCAAAATCTTTTGATGGATCAGAGGTCACACCGTCAACAAATGTAAGATAGTTATCGAGATCTACTTCGATCTTATCGATACCTCTTTTCTTAGCATCTGCTGCCTGTTTATATTTCTTTTCTTTTAATTTCTTACCTGCATCTGTTACAGGATCTTCTCCAAAACCTTTAGGAAGTTTTTCTGGTGTGGGAACGTGGGTCTTTTTAACCTGATCTCCAAGATCTTCAGACTGATCTGGTAGGGATGCTTGTTTAGGCAACTCTACTTTGTTTACATCTTGAAGATCCTCTAGGACTTCATTGATGTCCTTCTTCTTTTTGGTCATATTTTAAAGTCAATAAATTTAGAAGACATATCTGGTAAGGGAATTACATCATCCTTATCGTCTGTCTGATTTGAGTCAGTAATGTCACCTTGTTCCTTACAATCATACAGACGCATCTTGTTTCTGTCAAGACCAAGTGTGAATCTCTTGTTCATTGTAGGGTCATTGTATCTATTCTTCAACTGCTTCACCATAATCTGATTCATCTCTTCTAATTCTTCAGTAGAAATGAGAGCAAACATAAAGTCGGCAGTAGCGGGAAGACCGAATGACTCAGAGGTATCTGTAAGATCAACGTCACTGCTACCATACCCACTACGAGTGGTTTGAGTTGCTGATATGATTGGAACATCCGATTCAACTGCCAATCCTCTGAGTTCTTCTGCGATTGCTTTGACATATGTGTAGGAGTTGACAATCGCACCTTTATACCTCGCTGACGCACAGATATTTAGATAGTCAATGTAGATTATGTCAGGAATAAATGACTTCTTAATCGCTAGTTCTTGAAGCAATGCTTTGAAGTGTCCTACGTGTGCAGACGCAGTAGGATATTCTTTTACAATCAATCTACCTTTAGTTTTATTATGTACCTTTTGAATCTTAGAATCGAACATCACTTTAGGAAGTTTATCTAACTGTCTACAATCTACATTCAAAAGATTTGCATCAATCCTTTCTGCAATTTTCTCCTCTGCCATTTCCATAGTGATATACAGGACATTTTTGCCCAAAGTAATATTACTAGCAGCACAGTGGCACATAAACAAAGACTTACCCACCCCAGTACCTGCAAGAGCAACATTGAGAGTCTTGTTAGGAAGACCACCTTTTGTAATCTTGTTAAAGAATTCCAAATCAAATGGAATTTTGTCTTCTTTCCTGTGGTAGAAAGCGAATCTATCTCCTGACTGTTCAAAATAATCGTGACCTACTGAATTATCGAAACTAACACCTAACGCATTACTTAAAATAGATGGGATTGCATCACGACTTTTCTTCTCGTCGTTTCCATCAGCGATCTGAATAGATTCTAGTAGAGCAATATAGATAGCACGATCACGACACCACTTCTCTGTAGTGTCAACTAACCACTCTGATTCGTGTGGTTCTTCATTCATATTATTCAGAAGAACCTGTACATCTTTAAAGTTACTTTCCGTCAGATCTTTACGATTCTCCACCTCAATACTTAATGCTTCCTTAGTGGGGAGATTATCGTAAGCAACAAAGTATTTAGATACTTCTTCAAATATAATCTTATTGTTCTGATCTTCAAAGTACTCAGACTTTAGATGTGGTAGAACCTTTCTTGTAAAATCTTGACTATAGACGAGGGTATTAACTACGAGATGTTCTATTGACTCAGACATAGTGACAGTAAGTTCCTACGAGATATTTGTCATCAGAAATGGTTGGTTCACCTGAGTGAGGGAAGCACCATAACGGAGGGAATATAAGAAGTCTACCTTGCTTTGGTTCTATTGTCAATTCATCGAACTTAGTTTCTCCACCTTCCTCTACATCATTTAGATACCAAAATAGACTCAAGAAACGTTTGGCAGATAGGTGATCACCTACATCTACGTGTCTCTCAAATCTATCATCTGTACCTTTACGATACTTCTTTAGTCTGAATTGTTCTAGGGAAGACTTAGGAGGAAAAAATTTCCTACAGTTACTCTGATCCATATACTCTTGAGCATATCTGTGAGCAGATTCTATCAGAGCATACTGAATGATATCCCAGTCTTTTGATTCGGGATGCTTCTCTAAGTGTTCTGTGATATTAAATTGTGTAAACTGTGGACACCCACCTCTATCCCACTCTTCGTGTTGCTCCTCTTCAAAAAGTTTTATAGCGTGAGTACAAACTTCTTTTGGAATAGCATCGTCATAAACTTGTATGTAATCTTTAAGTTCCATATGCGAATTCTTTTTTAGCACACTCGTCTAATGCTTGCATTATTTCTTTGGTAAAGTATTTGTCAGGATCTTTGAGCATAGCAGAAGGGTATACGCTAGTATCGCCAACAACAATACGGTTCCCTTTACGTTCAAAAACTCCATATTTCTCACCCAACTCCAGTAGTCCGTAATATGGGTCAAGTCCTCGTTCATCGAAGAATAACCTAGTAGCAATTTTTGCATTTTCTTTTGTAAATCTACTTTTCTTTGTTTCGCATTTTATAATATTACCAATCACATCCTTACCATCTTTCTCTTTAGATTTGCTGAGGAAGATGATAGTAGATGCAGCGTACTTGAGTCCGCTACCTCCACCCATTTCTTTAGTAGGCATATAAGCACCAACTACATCATATGTATGGTTGGTCACGACTAGAGGGATGTTTGCCTTGCCAAGTTTAAGAGTAAGAACTCTGAAGATAGACTTAACTACCTGAGCACGAGTCATATCTCTAGTCTCTTTACCTGCTTCACTATCTTCAATCTCTTTTGTAGTAGAAAGCATACCAAGACTATCAAGAACGAACATTACAGGTCGTCTATCTTCCTCTTTCATTTTGAGGATGTTGTCAGCAACAACTAATGCTTGTTGACGGAACTGTTGTACAGTAACAACAGGCATCATAACGACACGTTTGGTATCAACACCACGATCCTCTAGCATATCCTTAGAGACAGCAGACTCAGATTCAAAAAAGAAAACACCTGCTTCTGGATGTGTGTTGAGGAAGTGCTTCATTACCGATATCGTAAAGAACGTCTTACCTGTCGAACTTTCTCCTGCAAGTGCTGTAATCTTGTTTGAAGGAAGACCGCCAAAGATACTACCAGACACAAGAGCATTAAAAATATAGCTACCAGTGTCAATAAAATTAGATATATCACCAGCAGCAATACCGTCACTAGCGAGCGAAGCGTATTCATTATCAATCGAGGAAATAATATCGGATAAGTATGAGGTTGTCATAAAAAGAAATCTTCTAATGTTGCAATTTTCTCTGCCTTCCAGTTGATCGTATCAAGGATAACCTGTAACGGATCAAGGAAACTCTTCTTAAATTGTAGATCAAGATCTACTGATTTGTCAAGTCCAAATTCTTTCGGCAGAGTCTGAAAGAATGAGACTACATTCTCACTTATTCGGTTCGGTGTCCTGAGATAAAGGAACTTAACCTTTTCGCCCTCCTGTATGAGGGGATATTTGTGTTGAAGCTTTTTCTGTTTAATGTGGAAATTATATAGTAAAGCTCCACGTACGTGAATCGGAGTACCCTTAACATAAACCGATGATGAACCACTAAACTTAGCGAGGTTATTACAACCTCTAGGGAAAGCAATGTCCTCAGCAGGCAACGCTTCAAATTTCTTTCTAAAGTTACCAATATATTCTTGGACATCAGATTCATTACCATTCATAATCACTTTAAGTGCATCTTTAATCGCAGTACGACACGATGCAGGTGTGGATGATTTAACTGCTTCGATACCCATCATCTTTAGTTTAGGTTCAGCGTACTGAACACCTTCACTATCCCACACATTGAGGATGTATCTCTTCTTAGCAGTCCAAATGCCTTTGTTAGCGATGTTCTCTCGCTTCATAAACATTTTCTGCTCGTAAGCATTTACATAGGTTGCCAGTTCTTCATAAGAATTCGTAATATACTTTTCAAATTCCACGTCACACACCTTCGTAAGGAACCGCAGAACGTCCGAATCGCTCTTCTCTCTGTCCTTGAATATAGTTTCAACCAAAGGACCCAAATTAAGATAAATGGAATCGGTATCAGAAGCAATAACATAATCAATCTCTTCAGTTTTTAAAATTTTGTTTAAGTAGTTATTCATTTTGTTCTCAATCCAACGGATCGAGACCTGACCTGACAATGTAATTGCTTCAGCATTAGTTACATTATAGTATCTAAAATACTGATTGCCAATAGCACCATAGGCAGAGTTCAGTTGAATCTTACGTGCCATTTGAATGTTATTAAATGCTGATATATCATCTTGCAATTTAACATCACCAGTTTTTTCAAACTTTTTCTTGGCAGAAATCATCTTCTTCTTATAGATCACACGATCATCGTAGATCTTTTGCATCATCTCAGGAAGGAATCCGTGGATGTCTTTGCGGTATTGTGCTCCGTTGGCACACACAGCACTGTTCCCTCCGATGGAAATAGTTTGAGTGAGCAATCCTTCAACACTGGCGGTTGGATGTCTTCTTTCTTCAAGGGTTTCTGGAGAGATATTATATTGCATAATGAGATGAGGATACAGACTGTTGAGATCGAAAGACACCACCCAGTCATAGAGACCTGGCTTAGGTTCTTTAACATACGCACCAGCATACTTTTCATCTTTTTTACTTTCTTGTCTTGGAGGGACACAGATTTTACGCTCCTTTAGATAATTGTAGATGAGTGTATCCCACATACGAACTTGTGAATACACATCTTGGAAATTAACCTTAGCATCATATGCCATAACAACTGCTAGTTCAAGAAGTTTCATCTTCTTCTCTAGTCTATCAACCAGTTCAACGTCGTGGATGTTGTACTTAACAAACTTATCCCAATCATTAGTATAGAACGCTTTGAAGTTCTCATACTCAGAGTGATCTAGTTTTGCTTCACCTAATTCAACTGTAGCAATATGATCTAGTCGATATGATTCTTGATTTGTATAAGTAAACTTCCTATAGAGATCAAGATAGTCAAGGATAGATACACCCAAGATGTCATAGGATAGATTCCTACGTCCTTGGATATAAATTTCCTTCATATTCACACGGTTCCAAGGTGACAAACTCTTTTGGAATTTTTCACCAAGTTGTGATTCAATTCTCCTACAAATATAAGGTATATCATATAGGTTACAGTTCCATCCTGTCACGATGTCAGGAGTATGCTCTACCCACCACTTGTGAAATGCTCCGAGCATATCTTGCTCGTTATTAAAGAAACGATAGTCAGTACCATTACCATAATACTCACGAGTACCCCAAGTAATAAATTTACCTGTAGCAAAATCCTTGATAGTAATACAGAGCATTCTTTCTGCTGCTGCTTCTACATCAGGGAAACCATTCTCACACTCAACCTCAATATCAATAGTATAGATTCTCATCAGATCCATATTCGCACGCATTTCGTGAGGATACTTTTCTGATATCCACTGGTATACGAACCTCTCGTATCCGTGAACTGCGAATCCTTCTACATCTTTATACTGTTGAATGAAATCTCTAGCACGTTTAGCACCATCCTGTTTGATAGGTGCCATCGGTTGACCATCAAGAGTCTTCCACTTACCTTTAGGTGAGGGAACGTATAGAGTTGGTTTGATTATATCTTTATATGCTACAGGTTCTCCATTCTCATATCCACGACAGAGAATAGAGTCACCCAACAGGGTCACATTTGTATAGATTGAACTCAAAGTGCCTTCTTGTAGTTAGTTGTTGTTTCTTTCGATGGATCTACTATAGTCAAAACTACGTCAGATGTCAAGAAGATATCTCTCTGGTCTGTGTATAGAGGATACTTACTGAACTGACCATCGTCAATCTTATAACAGTTAGTAATTAAGTAGTTGGGTTCTTCATCTAGTTCTGTGATCTCACCCATCAAGTGACTGTGATCCTTCAGAACTACTATTTTCAACGGACTCATCGTGATGTACCTTAGTTAAATGTTCCCACTTGCTCAATACTTCTGGATGTGGATTGTAGATTGTTGCTACAGTTCCAAGTGTAACCAGAGTTGAGTTGTTTATTGACAAAGGAATCCAAGGGAACAGTTCCAGATTCAAGTCATTAATTTTCTGAGGAGAGTCAGCAGTACCTTCTTCAAATAACATCTCAGCAGTAGCATTTAATGTTACTTGATATGGATTTGTTAGTACATAACCGATAGGTTGATAAGATTTCTCGTCAGGATAAGCTTCCTTTACGTCAGCTATCACGTCCTCTCCGTTGAGAAGTCTTACGATTTTTGCGGTCATAGTTTTTATCCATTAAGTGATAGTATACACCACGTACGATCTCTCCGAAAGATCTACGTGCAGTTATGTTCTTTTCATCAGCAAGTGTCCGTGCTAAGTAAAGAACTTCTTCAACATTTTCTTTTGGCACATCCAGAGTAATACTTTCAAACTCTTTGGTATGCCTAGGAACACAGTTAAAATAGTGGTTCATAATAATCCAAATAAAAAAGAGACCTGTCGGTCTCTTCTGTTGTACATTATATATGTTACCAATCATCGTCACTTGTTTGTGACTCCACCCACTCAGCATTGTTTCTACAGTATGCATCAGCATCTATTTCCATATGCCAGTGGGTGATGGTATGAAGTGCCTGTATTACAAACATCATACCGAGTATGATAACAGGTCCTGCCCACAATGGGTGCATCATCACCTCATTTGCTTTTTTCATTTGGTTTTTGCTTCCTTTTAATATCTGCGATAGCTTTCTTTATCACAGTAAAAGGAGTGTTAAGTAATTTCATAAACTTTCCTCTGTTGTGCTTCTGGAACGATTCTTTCCAATGAAATTGTTAACAATCCGTTACAAAATGTAACACTAGACACCTCAACATCCTCTGATAGGTTAAATGTCCTATCAAATGATCTTGCTGCTAGTCCTCTGTGAAGGAACTCATCGTTCCCTTCGCTAGGTCTTTCTTTAATAGACGTAATATGTAGTTGCTTTTCTTTTGTAGATACTTCTACTTCTTCTTTGCTCCAACCTGCTAAACCTAGTTCAATCTTCCACTCATTATCATTGAGTTTTTGGATGTTGTACGGAGGATAAGAACTGCTCTGGGGGTTTAGACCGAAAGCGTGTAATCTTGTAAATGTGTCATCTAGTCCGACACTGTATTTGTTGATTGCGTCAACAAGCACGTCCATATCTTTGGACGCAAAACGTGATAGTCCTGGCATAATAGTTCTCCTTATAAAGCGAGAGTTAGTTTGTAGTCCCCGAAGGCGACCAACTATATTTAGCGTAGGTAGTACAAATATACAAGTACGGTTGAGTAGAAATGTCCGTATAGATACCTAATTTTGACTAAATAAAATGCTAAATAGCTTCATATAAAAGGGTAATTAAAAATGAAATCCTATCTCCCCTTTGTTATGCTTATATCTTTGACTGCACCAGGAATTGCAAGAGCTGACTTGACCCACAAACTAACAAGTTCAGTCCAACTACAGGTTGACGCAGGTTATACATCGGTTTCGCGTGCGGGTAACTCCTATTCCACCAGTGGATCTGGTGTGAGCACAACTATTACACCGACAGGTGGTAGTGCTACCAGTGATCTAGGTGGTATCTCTGCTGTGAGCACAGCAGGGGTTGCTACTTTTGCATTGCCTGATGTAGCACAAACTACTCAAGGTAATTCATACAGCTTCACACAGAACATAACAACTGGTGATGCTATTGTGACTACTGCTGCTGATGTAGGTGACGTATTAGGTTACAGTAACACAGTTTCTACAGCACCTGGTACTGCTGGTAGTCTAGCTGGAACCATTAGTACTGCTGGAGCGATGGCTCTAACAGCTGGTGGAAGTGGTACTTCAGCTACTGGTCAATTCGTGACTGAAATCACAATCCGATAGTAGGTGCATATATAATGAAACGTTACTTGTCTATCATAACGTTATCGTTGTTCGGAACTGCTGCGTATGCAGTTCCTGTGGTCCCAAATTTCCAACAAGGCTCTATGACTAGCCATACGGAAACTGAAAGTACCATAACCGAAACCATAAACTCAATAGATTATTCAACAGGATGGGAATACTCAGTGACAGGGGTAGGCATCAAAAACAATGGTGCAGCACTCAACCCCAACGTGAACACATCAACAGTGACAATCACACCAGCTGTGGGAACAGGAGACGCTACCGTAACAGGAAGCGTGACATCTTCATTCGACTCATTAGATTTCTCAGCAACAAACAACTTTCAAATCAATCAACCAGGCGAAGCTTTCCAATTTACTCAAAGTTATTCTGGACCTGGGATGACCAATCAAACAATAATTCAAAGAGTAACAGAAATAAAATCCGTCACAGATACAACAAGTACATTTACCCAGTAATAGCAACGGTTCTCAGCGTTCAATGTTTACCTTTACGTGCTGAAGGTGTAGGTGGTGTGTCTGCTACTGCAAATCCAATCGCGAATAGTTCAGGCTCAGTAACCAACCAGGCAATACAGGTTTTACAAGGTCCTTATGTAACTAACACATACGGTGGTGGTGTGCAATGTCAAGGTAGTACGTTAAACGTGACACCATACATCCAGTATTCAGACTCAAGAAAGCATCCTTGGGAAGATTTTTATAATGAACCACAATACAATATGTCTGACTTTACTGGTAGAACTACTAAACAAACCGTGACAGTAAAAAACTACCCTTGGGAGACTTGGTATGATACTAGAACCAAGACTGACGGTAGTCGGTGGTTTGAAGATGGTGCAGATATGCAAATAGAAATTGATGTAGATGGAGCTGATGGTGTACCTGATCTTGTCAACAATGGTAACCTTGATCCTATCTGGTACAAACCAATACGTACAGATATGAGAGCAAACCAGAACTTTAACATCGGTTTATCTGCAACTCTCTCTATACCTATGAATAAGAAGTTGGTTGCACAGTGTCACGATGCTGCTACTGCACAGATTGAAGCAGTCAATCAAGCAACTGCTAACAAGCGTTTAGACTTTGAGATCGCAAGATTGAAAAACTGTGGTGAATTGAAAAAAGCTGGTATTTACTTCCATCCAGCCTCACCTTATCACGCAGTTTGTGCTGATGTCGTGGTAACTGCACCAGGTGGTACAGTTCAACCACATTCACATAGCATACCTCAACCTGTATATCAGGATCCTACTTCATCCGACGGCTCGGCTTCAGATTTGAAAGACCTTTCGATTGGCGATATCGATTAGAAATAATTTCTGACCTAGTTGGTCTGTTATCTACCTTACCTAATTTCTTTTTAACAGCATCCATTCCCTTCTTAATAGCAGGTTTCACAACCCTTAGCAGTAAATCTGCTAGGGGTTTTGCTAATAGGGCTGATGTTGTTGCAACTGTAGCTATGACTGCTGTAGAAGATACTACAGGTGCACTTGGGATAAACTGTTCAATCGGTGGAATATCCTCCCACAATGTAATACAGATAGTCTCCTCTGGATTTAACTTATATCCAGTCACACGCTCTGTACCTGCCTGATTTGCGTCTCCAATGCGTCTAGCATTAAGAGGAGGACATTCTACCTCTGTATCGCCTGACGGTGTTGGAGGAGCATCTGGTGGTGCTGGTGGTTCTACGTTCTCTGAAGGAGTTGTATCGACACCTTCAGCTTCTGGTTCCTCTGTTACCACTGTCTCCCACCTCAATCCACCTGCATCATAGTTCGGTGCTGTATAGTATGGCATACCACCATCACATAAAACTACATTACCTTCTGGATCGTCCTTTACCAGTGCAGTATTTTTATTTCCTTTCGTATTTTCTTTATTAGCCTCAACACAACCAGGCATATTGACAATAGGAGTACCTATAGTTTGTACAATAGGAACTGTTGGTACATTTACCACAGGAGGTTGGGTCATCCAGACTCTTAAATCTCCTAAAGGTTGTACTGAATTATCTCTAATAATACGCACATTGATATTGTTGTTGGGTACAACTGGTATGTTATTCACCCCACCGTGTATCTGTGGTATTTGTATCTGATCACTCATCGTTCGTAATCATCTAGTTCTCTAATTTCATCTTCTTCAGTCCACTCCCTAGACTTAAAAGAAATACTGATATTATCTAGCCCTTTTACCTCGCTAGGTTCTACTTTTATCTCTGGAGCAAATTGATTTTTCTCTTCCTCTTCCCATTCTTCTACAATCTTTTTCGCTTGACGATCCACGTCACGCATAGTGTTGTCAACTTTTAATTTGAACCACCACTTCTTTACCCATTCCAATAATCCTTTATACAAATGTCTCAAGTATGGGTTGTTTTGTTTAAATATCCACTTATCTACTTTCTGATACCAAGTAATCTCTCCGTTACCTGGTAGTATTTCCTTGAATCTGTGTACCATTTGGAACCTCCAATCTATAATCGCTAGGCACCTTAATACCATTTACTCCACCTGTTGTGGTAGAGAAACCTTTAAGTTGCCTGTATACTTCTTCTGAGATTAATATGCGTAACTCTAATGCAGAGGCTTCTTTCCTTTTCTCAGGACCTCCTTGCCACTGATCTAGTTGGTGTTGAACCCCAACGGTTGCACCTGTTCCAAGTACAGCCGCTGCGGTTACTCCAGTTGTTACCTTTTGTAAATCCATTAGAACCCAATAGGAGCTGAAGGTATTGATAGACCTGGTGAAGGTAGAGGTACAGGTAAGTCTTGTGGTGCTTGATCAGCTGGTAAACTTTTCATTACACCTCCAAGTGCTCCACCACCTATAGACCCTAGTGCTTTTTCTTTGACTGATTCTATGATTGCATCCTTACGAATGAAGACGTAGCCACCAATACCAATAACGGTAAGAGATACAACACCAGACGCAATAGCGATGATGTTAACAATTTTTTGCATAGTAAATTCAATAACTAATTTATATATGTTAGTAGTTGAAGAAGGTTTCTTCTTCACAATACTCGTTATGATAATGATCTAATTTTTTAATAAGTCTATCCAACCTCAATACACTAGAAGGATCACGACGTTGTTGCTCTAAGCAAGCTTCGCGTAGATCCTTTATATCTTTGCTATTGAACCTCATCGTTCTAACAGTTTTTATTTAAGTCCTCTGCCATATTACCGCCTATATTAGCTCCCTGATCACCACCGAACATAGCCACCCAACCAGCAGCGACCCAACCAATAAAGGGGATGCCACTAACAGCAGGAGCAGCAGATGCACCAATAGAGGTACCCACGAGTCTACCTGTTCCTTTTGCAGCACCAACCGCTTCGATACAAGCTTCGCTTTTTCGTGCAGCAGTTATCTCCTCTGATTGCTGTGGTGTCAAACCAGGTTTCATATCAATCCAAGACCTATGATTAGATACAGGTCCGCCTTGATTGATCTGACCATCCATAAAGTATTCTTCTACTACCTTAGTAGTTTCATTTGCTAGTCCTAGGAAACCACCCTTCTCTTTAATATCCTTAGTTATGTAAGCGGTCTTAGGATCATTTGCACTATATGAAATGACATAACTATCATCCGTTACACTTGCCTTATATGATGTGTAAGGACCTACAGGTATATTAAAGTCAGGTAGTTTATTCTCGTTCTTAGAACTGCTAACGAGCATTCCAATCATTCCAATGTGTGAAACAGCAACTATGCTGCCAACAACACCAATGGAAATCCATTTCCATTTGTTTTCCATTTACTTAGTCTCAGGTTTAATACTTATAGGTGCCTGTTCGATACGAATAGTTTGTGCAGGTGCAGTTTGTGCTGCTGCTGCAATGAGTTTCTCCATATCGGATTTGGATATGCCACCGCCATTACTTCCACCACCGTTGCTTCCACCCTTTTTGGTCGTTTGAACGCCAAAAGTAGCTAAAACTCCTGTGAAGACCGAAGCTATGAAAGTTGGATCGAGATCCTGTTTAGGCATCTTGAGTGCCGATGGCAACTCCACATACGCTAACGTCAAGATCGCACCACTCCAAACCAAAATACCAAGCCTCACAAAAGTAGACAAGATCATCATCTGTTCTTCTTTGTCCTCAGCAGCGTCTTTAAGTTTAGAAAAGAAACCTTTCTTTTCTTCCTTTGCAGGTGCTTTGGGTTCTTCTGGCTTAGGCATTTTATATTACAAGGCTATTTCTATATAGGCTATTCTTCCCCTACTACTTTTTTCTTACCGATATTGTACTTAGATTCTAAGTTCCACTCACCCTTTTCTTTATAAGATATCACTTTGATTTGGTTCAATGGTGCTAGTTCACCGAGTTTACTTTCCTGTACGATGTCAATCAAACCCCAATCAGATAGTAGTTTTGTAATTCTATTACGTCTCTCTACATCATTAGATGTTATGTTCGCGTGCTTTCCATCCAAAGCGAAGAGTTCTTTGAAGTGCACAATATAATACTTACCCTTCTTGTGAAGTATATGACAAGACTGGAATAATTTTTTCTCTTTCCTACTCGCTACACCAATTCTTGTTAGTGTCTCTCTTACCTTTAAGAAGTCATCAGGTTGTCGCAATGAAACCTCGACCATAATATCGGTAGACCAAGATACCTCTTGCTCATCACTCATCTCATTCCTCCAGTATTTAATTTAGATTTGATCAACTCAATCTGATCGTTAGTCAGAATTCGTAATGCATCCCGAGCTTTGTCATCATTGTACTTAAAGTATTTTTTGATGAGATCAAGGTGTTCAACCTTGTCTTTCTTCTGCCAAGGAGAGAAACGACGTTTCTTTCTCAGACTATTTAGATAAAACGAATATTGCATATCCTTATCAATGTGATGATTCAAATTCATCTCATTAGAATAGATGATCGTATCTATAAAACTACTTAAACATTTGTTTACAACGTATGGAGGATAGTTCTTCATCCAATCATCCCCACGTTCTTTTAGATCTTCCTTAGTCCAGTTAATGCTGTTGAGATAATCAGTTAAAGGGTAGTTGTGCTTGCTCATAGTTTGTGATTAGTAGTTCTTTACGTTTGGATTGATCGAGGTTATAAGATCCAGTTGACCTCATAGTATATGTTAGATCCCATTCTTGCATAGTGTGACCGTCAAACAATTTCCTGATGTGTTCATTTGAATTGTATGTGACCATCCACTTGTTTGTAGACTCATTACAGTCCTTAGCAAATTTGTTATGGTTGAATCCCTTATGCATATTTCCTTTCTTACCATAGAGAAAGTCTTTAATGTTATAAGGAGGATCCATAAAGACAAAAGCATCACCACCCAATAGTTTTTCATATGAGAGGTTTGTTATCTTCCATCCTTGCATCATTTCAGAATACATTGTTAGTTTGTATATACCATTCAAACTAAAGTTCTGGTTAGATGCCTGTCTTGAAAAGGATGAGTTCATTGTCAGACCTGAGAATGAACACTTGTTAATGATATAAAAGTATGCTGCTCTTAGTACAGGATCATTACCTTTTGATTCTAAACCCTCCTTTGCTTCATCAAATAACTGTGATGCTTTGTCTGGAACTTCGTGTTCTTTTTTAAAGTCTGCAATAAGAGGTACCAATTCTAACTCATTATCTCTTAATTGTACATAGAAATTATAAAGAGGTTTGTATAGATCATTGATCCATATATCTGCGTTTGGATATTGTTTGCAAACTTCTATCGCTACTGAACAACCACCTATAAATGGTTCTCTATACTCTTTAAAGTCTGGCATCTTACTGACCAGATATTTTGCAGCACGAGATTTTCCACCAGGATATCGTAGAGGTGTTTTCAAAGATTTCAATGACATAAAAACGATTAGCCTAGACCTGGTGATGATGTACGTTTAGAAGCAATATCGTGTGCTTCTTCACCTTGTACAAATCCATCTGGGTTATCATCTTGAACTAATTTAACGTTCAACATATTTTGTCCGAAAGGACCTCCGTTGATAGCACCAGTAGGGAATGTATTAAAACTTATATTAGCACGTGCTTCGTCTCCTTGGTGAGGAATTGTAAAATGTAACAACCAACTAGGAAATATTACTAGAGTACCTGGTGTGTGCTTAGGTGCAGGTAGAGCATTCTCATATTCAGATGAAATAATTTCTAGTTGGTTATGTGATCTTGCATACACAGGATCTTGAAACATAGTAGGATAACCTTCTTGTAAGACATAAGTTCCACTCCAATATGATAGTGGATGTCTGTGTAACTGATGACAACCACCACTATTAGGAGGTGATACTACACCCCACATTAAACTAATCTCAAAGTCACCCCACATTTCAAACTTCTGATGTACCTTTATCTCTCTTAAACAAGAGTGGATCCAATCAGTAAGTTCTTTAAACTCTGGGAGGATATGGAGATTACCTTTTGTAGTCTGTACAGTAAATGGTATGTTGAACTGTCCACGCTCAATAGGATTGAGTGCATCAATTACAGGATCAACTAATTCTTTATTCTCAAAAGTATATACATCAGTAGGAAAATACTGATGAACGTTCATAGTCTCCCTTATCTTGGGGTCTGACTTATGGTCACTCGTCATTTAGAAATTCTTCTTTCAGTATTGCTTTAATCTCTTCAAGAGATTTACCTTCACCTGACATATCATCGATGACAGTATTCAGACCACCTTGTACTAGATCCAGAAAATTATCACCTAGTTTATCTGGGTGATCTCCTTTCAATTCATTGTATCTAAGTGCCATATTATAACAATCCATTGCATCTGGCACTTCTGGATCAAATGTAATGGTTCCGCTAAAATCCAAGACTTCAGCAAGAGGAGAGTCATTCCAATTAAACGTAATACCGTCAGGCATTTTATCTAATAGGACACCAAGTCCTTCGTTGATTAAACCAGGTGATTTCTGATTCTTATATGGTGCAACAGTACCACGACATAAGCACTTGTCAGGACCTATAAGTCCAAGTCCTTTTGTTTTAGGATCTGCTAACTGATCTATAGATGCAATGATAAGTGAATCCTTTTGTACATCGTGTATTACAAGATAGTCAAACTCATCTCCCATATACACTTCCATATCATTCTTTCTTTTCTTCCTAAGATCTAAACTCTTTTGATGTCCTTCAAATCTTTTGACCTGTATCTTCTTAGATGTATAGGGTTTCATAAAATCCCATCCAACATCAATACCAGTATCGGGTTCGCAAAGTTGATCACGTTCTAAAGTAATATACTCATAGAATTTCCACGCAAAGAAATACTCAGACGCACGTCCACGAATGCGGTGTGTTACTGCTGTCTTTTCTTTAGGGGAGATTCTTTTTCTGCTCATTTGAACTGGCACCTCATCATTAGTTCAGTGCAACAAGCAACGAGGTTCACTTCTTGATCAGCAACAAATGCTGCTTTATATTGATAGTCACCAATAATAAGAACTGCTTCGGGGATTGATGCGGGTTTTAAATATGTATACAAGTTATCATATATTTTACGCATAATCTGTGTGGGTTCATTATCCAAATTCTGTACGACCCACTTCTTCATATTCGTAAACTCTTTCTTATCAATGTATCCCATAAGATCATCGAGTTTTGTATCAGAAATTGCTGCAAGAACTCCTGTATCAATCTTACCAATAGAACTATACCTCTGCAACTCATTAAGAGTTCTACGGAAGTCTGGGAAATATTTTTGTACCAGTGCAACCAATACTTTTGGTTCTGCTTCAACCCTCTGCTCTACAAGGATATCTTGAATCCTCTTAAAGAACTGAGCAGCAAGTTGCTGCTTCTCTTTACCAGAGATACTAAAGTCTACAACAGAACAACGTGAGTGTAGAGGTTCAATGATCTTATTCTTATAGTTACAGGTGAATATAAATCTACAGTTGCTAGAAAACTCTTCGATGTTCGCACGGAGAAGTAACTGAACATCATTTGTGGTATTATCTGCTTCATCAATAATAATAACCTTAGCACCACCAGTTAGAGAAACGGTTGATGCAAAGTTCTTTGCTTGATTTCTAACTGTGTCAAGGAACCTACCTTCATCAGATCCATTGATGACATAATAATCTGCACCGATCTCTTCACACAATGCTTTTGCTACGGTGGTCTTACCAATACCAGGAGGTCCGCTTAACAAGAGATTAGGAATCTTACCTTGCTCTACAAACTTTGTTAGTACAGACTTGATATTATCAGGAAGAATACAATCCTCGATCTTACGAGGACGATACTGTTCGCACCAAAGAAAATCACTCATTATAAAGATAGTATAGTAAGATTAAAACTAAAAATAATTCTATCCTGTTTTGACCGATGTGGCAAGGATTGATGCATCAGTTGTGCAGGAAAAAATATAATATCACCTTCTTTCATTGAAGGTGTTATCTCTTCTGGAAACCCTGTCCAAGGATCTGGAAAGGGAGAAAAGAAATTTGTTGCTTGATGATCACTTCCTAGTTGAGCATAGAAAATGGCAGACCATCCGTACACACTATGTGTATGTACTGGATGCATCTGACCAGATGTATATTTCTGACACCAACTAGAAGGAACACTAAAGTCAACTTGTTGAGTTGTTCGAAACCAACCTATAGGTTTCTTTAGGACATCAAGTAATTGTTTATGATAAGGGGGAGTAAATCCATTGCCATAATACTTACAATAGTCAGAATAGAATGGTTCACCAAACTCTGTACAACTAGGATCGTTAAAATCTACAAGAGATAATAAATCCTTTTTGACACTCTGCCACTCAGGTACACTCTGTATTGCGTACGGTATTGAAAAGAGAGTGCCTACTGTCATTTTGTATCAGGTTCTAGTGCAATATAATATTCCAAGTTGTTTGCTTCGGAAATAAAATGAGAAACTTTATTCTTAGCAACAGAAACAGAATAGTCACCAGGTAGAAGTTTAAGATTCTCAACCTTAAAGCAATAACAGAAATCATCAGTACCCTCCTTTACTGTACCTACTGGTACTGAATATGTATTAGAAGTTTCGTTTTTCTTATCACATACTTGTAAACGAATTTCCTTATCCATATTATATAAGCATAGATCTTGAACTTGATATACACTTGCTGCTCTCAACAAGTCAGAAATAACTTCTGTCTTAAGATTAAATCTAACATCAATATCTGGCATCTGAATTCCTTTGTTAGGAACTTTAGGAATTACTGTTGGGTCTGAGTAGTAGAAGGTACCCTTTGACTTAGACGACTCATCTGTAGTGATGAGTTTTTGAGTATGTGTGAAGTCGAAGATTGGATTCTCAAAGAGTGAGAGAGAAGAAAGGAAGACACCCAAATCATAAATCGCGACTTGTTGTGGGAACGCTTCAGTAATGTCAGCACTAGCGAAGATATTCTTGTTGACAGAAAGTGTCCTAAGTGTGCTACCTTTATCAATAACAATAGACTTGTTAATCGTGGCAAAATTCTTAAGGATGTTTTGAGTTCTTTTAGATAGTTTAACAATGCTCATAATAAGGAGTGAATTTACTTGTCATAGTCAACAGTAAATGCTGTTGAACCAGAGATGTTTTTGTTTGATGTTTCTCTCTTGTCAGAGAAGTATAAGAGGAGCATACCATAATGGATGATCTTTAAGATATCCCTTCGTGCTGTACCCTTCCTATCATAGCGTGAAGCATACTTGAGGACATTACTCCTACAAAATGCTTCAGCGTCTCCTACAGAGTCAATAAGGTCAAGAGTCTGTACGTTACCGACAGAATAATGACCTTTGTATGTGTTGCTGATGTACTCAGAGATCTCTTTTAGAATCTCATCTTCATTGTACTTTCTCATACTACGTAACCGTATTGTTCTCGTAAGATCTTTTTGTAAGGTTTACCCAAGTCTTTGAGTTCCTTTACTAATTTTAACTTGTTATGCAAAGCAGTATCACCGCCTAGTTTAAGGGCGGTGATTACTGTTGCAAGTTCTTCGTCGTTAATTGGAAGATCCATTTGAATTAATTCTAACTTAGTTTTGTGGTTCTGTCAATTCCTCCTTGTTAAGGTCGAACTCTGCATCTATCTTATCATATAATTCTAAGAATGCTTGCTTTGTTTCATCATCAAATCTATTGATGCTGTACTGGATAGCGTCTTCTTTAGAACCGAAGATCTCAAATGCTTTAACGATGTGAACCAACCTACGTGTGGAGATCACTTCGTCAACACCACCATCGTTGAATGTCTTACGAATGATCTGTGCCCAATCTGCAAGTCTTGCACAGAACTCTGCATCACTGCATAGTGCTTTGAGGATACGAGTCTCAGTAACTGTGGATGGATAATCTTGCTCAAGAGTGATAGCAAATCTCTCTAGGAATGCTTCGTTAAGTACGTTAGTACCGATGAAACGTCCGTCCTCAGAACCTTTACCTTTTGTGTTAGCAGTTGCTATTACATTGAAACCTTTAGCAGGTTTTACATACTTGCCAATCTTCTTAAGGAAGACACCTTTGCCTTCAAGAATAGATTGTAGACATAGAATCTTATTAGATGCTAGGTCAACCTCATCGAGGAGCAAGACACACCCTCTTTCAAGTGCTTCAATGATAGGACCGTTATGCCAAACTGTAGAACCATTTTGGAGACGGAATCCACCGATGAGATCATCCTCATCTGTTTCAATAGTGATGTTAACACGAATCAACTCCCTATTTAGTTGAGCACACGCTTGCTCTACACCGAATGTTTTACCGTTACCAGATAAACCTTGAATGTATGTGGGATAGAATACTTGAGACTTGATAATCTTCTTTACTGCATTGAAATTACCGAAAGGAACAAAGGTAGGGTCTTTAGTTGGAACTAGAGATACTTTGTCTGTTGATTGAACGATTTGTTTTTCGAAGACTTCACGTGCTTCTTCAACAGTTAGATTCCACTTACCAATACCGACTTTGTATTGCTTAAGTCTTTTCTTTACAGTAGCAAGGGAGCAACGGAACTTGTCTGCTGCTTTTAGGAGGTCAGCGTTACCGACTTCAGAACCAACGGAGTCCTTTAGGAATGATAATAGGTCGTCTGTTGTTACAGGGATTTCAGTTGTGAAAGGCATTTGTTTGTTTGTTGTCTATGGTTTAATTATAGGGTAGTAATGTGACTCTGTGTGCACATAATGGACACTTATCCAACTGTCTCAGCGAAGGATGTGAGCATCCTTTTGTTGGACTTTTTGTTCTTGAACATCTTCTTGAATGCTGCTGTAACTTCCTTCTTAGATGCACCTTCTTCTAGTTTATCCATTTCGTCAGTGTCATCAACATTGTTGATAGGCATTACGAATAACTTGTCGTATGGAGAATCAGTGAAGGCATAGAACTTTTGCTTACGATATACCTTGATTACTTCATCGATAGACTTATTGAAGTAACCCATATACTGTGAAAGTCTGAAGTAACCATTTGCATCACGTGGAGATACTAGACGGAATCCGATAAGAGATACTTGAGGGAAACTTTCCTTTAGATTTAGAAGGAAAACATTCAACTGATCTGAAGGATTATCTTTCTTAGGATATACTTTACCCTTCTTACGATCACGTAATTGGCAGTTGTATCCGAAGCAGTTAGCATAATACTTATCTCCCCAGATTGCTTCACGCTTAGTATAATATTGTGCTGAAGCACTCTCTCCATCACTAAGGATGCTGATAGATACTTTCTCTGCACCAGTTGCCTTGATGAATTGTGGAAGGTATGAGTGCATTGCTGCTACTGACTCGATTAGTGGTGTACCTGAGAGACTTAGACCGTGAGGTGTTCTGAAGTCATACTGTCTTGAACCATAACCATTGTTTCTTGCATAAGAGTTAGCACCTGCATTTCTCCATAGTGCTAGAGCAAGACGATAGAAATCTTTCTTGTTAACTTCTGAAGTAAGCATTTCCATTAGAGCGAATCCGTTGCTGAATGATAGTTTACCCATCTCTCCTTCAAATCTCTCTGACTCATCGTGTCTGAATCCAGAGTAGTTGTATCCGAATCCTAGAACTGTGAATGGAATCTGAACTTTGTTGCAGAAATATGCTAGTTGTAAAACTTGCTTTACTGTATCCATCAAACAGTTAGACATTGAACCTGACCAATCAAGGATAAAGATCATACCGTGGTTCTTGCCATCAGGTAGAACTGTGATCTTCTTGAAGATATCTTCGTTGTACTTGTACTGGAATAGTTTTGTTGTATCAAGTACTCCAGTTCTTGAAGTTGTTGCACGAGCATAAGCACCTGCACTCTTTCTCATTTCGAATTCTTTTACAAGATAGTTAACTTCTTTCTGAGAATCTTTATAGAACTGTTTGTAATCGTTCTCAGATCTGATTAACTCTTCATTCTCACGAGCGTAACTACGTAACTTCCAATCGTCATTGTACATTTGTGACTTTAGTTCATCCATATCGTGTGGTTTGTAGTTCTCATCACATACTCTGATAACTTCTTTCCAATCGATGATTAGTTTCTTAGGGTCAACTTTAGGAATCTCTACATACTCAGTTTCATAACCACCAGTTTGAACATAGTCTTGAATCTTTTTGTTGAAGATCTGATCTGTTCTTGCTTCAAGTGATGAGTCTGCTGCTTGTCCTTCTGGATGGAAGTTAGCACCTTCTCCACCACCTACATTACCGTGTGTGACTTCACCAGATTCTTCTGTTGAATTCTCTGCCTTATCCCAAGGTTGGTTAGGATTGATGATCTCTTGATCAGGAGTCTGCTCATCTTCTCCTATGTTTGTTTCTGTACCTTCGCCATCTTCTCCTTCTCCTTCTCCACCTTCACCATCTGCTGATGGGAAACTGAATGGTTCTGCATCTTCTAACTCATCCTCTTCATCTTCTTCTCTTGCTTCGAATTCTGCTTTCATATGTGCGAAGATTTCGTCTGAGATAGCACATACTTCTTCAAATGTTTCTGATGATGCAACTTTATCTACAAGTACTTGCTCTTCATCAGTGAATGGAACGTAGTGGAAGTTACCAACTTTGAAGTGAAGATTGATTCTATCGATGAACTCAAATTTTTCTGTGTTACCTTGAATCTCAAAGAAGTCTTCTTCGTTTAGTTCTTTGTATCCGTTGAAGAATGTCTTAGGAAGACCTTGATACTTTCTCTTCATCAACTTCTCGATACGAGCATCTTCTACTACGTTTATGAATGTCTGTGGGCATTCTACTTTCTTTGACCAATCTTCGTTAGGAGTAAAGAGTGCGTGTCCTACCTCGTGTGCAACAAGCATATCGTATACTGTTTCTGATGCACCTTCCCAGATAGGAAGTGTAAGTACTCTACGCTCTACATCGAACTGTGCTGTCTGACACTTTCTATGCTCTACAACAATGTCTTCTGTTGCAAGTAGTTTAGCAAGTGTACCTTTGACTCCTGAGTTGATTGTCATTTGTTTCCTCGTGTATGTACATATAATAACTAGAAAACCGTCCCTTGGGACGGTTCTGTAGACACTTTATCAACTGTCTACGTCTGGCACGTGCTTGACGCAATGCTTGTGGTTTGAGGTGACGTTTCTTTTCCTTCTTGGAATGATGCTGCCAGTTTGGAGTGGTCATTTTGCATTAAAAGCTATGGATACTCTAGGAGTATCTATACGATTTTTGTCTGTTTTATGCTCTAACCAAGATGGGAAGATCAACAAAGTCCTTGGTGTAGCAGGGAAATGCCGACCTTCTTCCGTACCCCAGTGACACATTTTAGAATGTGGATTTGGGTTTAGGAATATTATCCCACCTTGCTCAGGCAGACAACAATGATTATAGTATACACCAGATAAAGAAAAACCTGCGTGAGTGTGTGCGATTTGAAAACTGTCCATTTTTCCCCTATTCAACCAACTCTGAGTTATCGTACATACAGGATCAATATGTGCTAATGACCTTTCACAAAATTTTCTCAGGTGTGGCAAATTATATTTGTCAAACAACTGAAGGTTTTCCATACCAGTATGGGAACCATAAACTATCTCCTCCTTGGCACCTTCACTCAGGTGAGATAGGATGTCAGGATCATCAGGTATATTATCGACCTCTTCATCGATGATAGGATCTTCGTGTTTGAACACAAAGAGTTGAGTTGGGAAAAGCGGTACCTCAAACATCACGGTCTTGGAAGGTTAGGAAATCTATTCAACCTTATATTATAAGGAATGCTCATCATAAAAGATACTGACCATCTTTCTATCTCTTCCTCATTCATACGTACTTCGTGATCCTGATAACCTGGCCAGAAATACAGATCCATTTCTCTTGGTATCTGACAATGTGTGAATGGCCAATAAGGTTTGATCCTATGTAGATGTTCTACTGATGAGGAGGGATGATATAAGTATAGGTCTCCAGAATTTCCTCTAGGAACTGAAACATAATATGTACCTGCTACATCACAATCAGAATGATTATGTCTCATCTGGAATCCACCTTTGGGATTAATATTAACCCAACAGTGAATAACTTCCAAGTCAGGATCAAACATTTCAGTCTTTGCCTTTAAGAACTTATTGATATATGGATACTCTATATGTAAATTGTTCTTAGTATGTACAGTTGACCAACCAGTTCCATATGCTTTGTTCTCATCACAACAAAACTCCTCCCTACGAGAGAGAAGAGAATCTTGAAACTCTTGATGATTTGATAACTCACCATTAGATGTGTAGAAAGGAATGTTAAACATCTTCTATGCAATGACTAAACTCATTTGGTTTTTCAAACTTAAGTGTTCTATCAAATTTATCTAGTAAGACATCTCCTTTGTGAGATATGATAAACATATTTGTATTACCCATACCAATATCTTTTAGAATCTTAAGTAGTTCTTCAGTAGCATTAGTATCTAGTGATGAGTCAAATACTTCATCAAGAATTAGTAGATTTGTAATGATAGAATTTTTTAACTTAGCAACATATCTCCAAGTAAAAAGTAATGATAAATCAATCTTCTGTTTCTCTCCTTCAGAGAAAGAAGAATAAGAAAACTTATCACGGTGACGTGACTTAATAACTTCTGTAAATGATTCATCAAGAGTAAAATTAATATACGTATCCATAGATGAAAGATACTTATTAATTTGCTGATTTATAATAGGAACATACTTAGCAATAATCTTTGCTTTGATTCCATCATCCTTTAAGAAACCACTAACAATTTTATAGTCTTGTGCTTCCTTATTAACACCAGAACACTTAGATTCTTTTTCATCATATTCTATTTGTGCTTCCTTGAGAAGTCTCTTCTCACCTAGGATGTCAGGTTGTACTGAGAGATCATTAATAGTATTAGCAATCTCAGTATTTTTTTTCCTTAACTTACTTTCTTCATTCATCAAACTACGAATTTCAAAATGATATTCAGTAATAAGATCAGTATCTTTTCTTAATTTTTTAATTTGTTTTAATGTTTTTTCTGTCTCCTTCTGTAAGGTCTTAGATGCTTCTTCTAGTTCAATAGATTTTTCAGTTAACTTCTTAACTTTCATCCTACGGAAATTCTCATCGATGTCCTGTTCACAAGTAGGACAAGAAGAATGAGTTTCAAAAAACTTTATATCTTTTATATTCTTATCAGATTTACCTTCTAGTTTAGAAAGAATAGAACTTGTTTTCTTATGTGATTTTTCTGTATCTGTTAGTTTATTCTCAGCATCACTAAGTGAATTGATTTTCTTATCAAAAGAATTTGTTTCTTTTCTAATCTCATCTATTCTATCTTTATTTTCTTTCAACTTAAACTGGAAAGTTGCAATTCTTTCATCATTAACTACAGTTAATTTAGAAACAACTTTCTTCTGTGATTCGATTGCTGCTTTTGCAATAGCAAGTTCCTGATTACATTCTTTTAAGATCTCATTATTCTCTTTGACACGTTCCTTTAAGAGCATATTCATCAGAGAGAATACTTGAATATCCAAAAGATCTTCAATAACTTCTCTTCGATGCGATGCTCCAAGTTGCATAAAGGGAACAAATGTACTACTCCCAAGTATAACCACTTGTGTAAATGACTTATAATTAAATTTTAATATAGATTGTTCAAGATATTTTTGGTAATCTCTGTTAGCAGCATCCTGATCAATCAGATCATCATTGCGATACAACTCAAAGATAGCAGGTTTCATACCACGTACGACTTTATAGTCGATCGTTCCTACTTTAAATTCTATTTCTACTACAGTCTCACGTTCGTTAACACTATTAACTAACTGTGCTTTTGTGACTTTCCGAAAGGGCTTGTTAAACAATACGAAAGTCAAAGCATCAAGCATTGTAGATTTACCTGCACCATTAGATCCGATGACTAATGTAGAAGGTGATTCTACGAAGTTGATTTCTGTAAATGAATTTCCTGTGCTTAAAAAGTTCTTCCAACGAATCTTTTCAAATACTATCATAACTGTGGAGGTACTACCAATTCGTCAGGTTGAATAAACACATAGTTATAATTATGTGCTGTGCAGTTACTGATTACAATTTGCTCGTCTACCTCAGTAACATCGAGGGGTCGCTTGTAATCATCTGCCTGTAATAAACTATAATAGCGGTCCGCGTCGTCTTTGTCAACAAAAATTTGCACTACCTTACCACCGTTGTCATCGTTGACAGCATATACTCCTCCTGTTTTCTTGTCCAAAAGAATAAACATTATAGGTTGATAGCCTCCATATATAATGACTTAAGAATCGTACTCACATTTTCCTTGTCAATATTATCTGCGATCTCTTGAACATAATTCTCAAGGATCATCATTGTATCTTCTGATTCAATACTTTCATTTGTTACATACTCATCTACATCTAAGGAGATGTCTTCAATAATTTTAAGATCAGCAAGATCACTTTGTTGCAATGCTTTTACGTAACGATCAAACCATACTTGGTTCTCTCTATTCTGTACGATAACTTTTACAAACGTTCCTTTTAACAGTGAGAAGTCAGGTATAGTCTCATATTCTTTTTGAATATCATCATAGTATAGTTTGTTAAAAATGTTATAAGGATTCTTATGAAATGTTACACGTTTATTTTTAGTATTTAGTGTATGGAATCCCCTTTCACAACCGTAATCATTCCAGTAGAGTTGGTACGGATTACCGAGATACTGGATACTTCCTCTCTTAGTTCTATTATGATAGTGACCAGAGAATGTCATTTCAAACTTTTCATATGGACTTGGATCGTCTCCGTGTTCCATAAACCTACCAGGCACTGCTTCAAATCCAACGAGTTCTAAGTGACCCATACAGACATCAGCATCTGAGTCTTCTATAAATTGATTTATGTCTTTCTTATTGTCATTACAAATCCAAGGGATCATTGCAATCTTCATATCATCAAACTGCAAGTGACAAGGTTTATCAAGGATTGTAATATTGTCGTACTCAGTTAGTAGATGTTTTGGTGCATTTACCTTAAGAGTATTCTTAAAATAGATATCGTGGTTACCAATTAGCATATGCATATGGACACCAAGTTCCTTCAGTGGTTCGAACCACATCTCTCTAGCACAGTCGAGCGACAAAAAATTTATATACTTACGTCTATCAAATGTATCACCTAGACACAAGATGTTTGTAATTTTATTAGTTTTGATATATGGTATAACAATATTGGAATAGAAATCCCGATACTTATCGATGAACACCTTGTTGTCATTACGTACTCCAAAGTGTTGATCAGTAATTAGAAGAAGTTTCATTAATTAATAGCGTGTGTTCATTTCTATTCGAGATTTAATAGCATTGTTATCTGCTATTGAACTCTTGTCATCGGAATGGAATACCTGATCAAAACCTGACTTCTCAATGATCTTGTCTTTAATATCCATCTGACGTTTCTCTTTTGCGATACGTCTTAGGAAGGCATAATAAACTATCTGAGTGAAATATGCAAATGGGTTCTTGGATTTAGCAGGGTCAAAGTTATCAATATACTGGACGCAGTTCTCCACCCCATCAGAGATCATATCTTCCTTGTACATATAGTTTATAAAGTTAGGTCTATATGATAGGTGAGTTGCTATTTTTAAAAAGCAATCTCCGATATACTCAGTGATTCTGGGTTTCTTTTTATCATTAATTTTGGCGATCTCAACTCTATCTCTATAATCAATAATTGCTTTAAGAAACTTTTGATTGTCGATATAATGTTGTGACCCTTTTTTTCTCGCCATTACTTTGGGCATAGGGGGTTCGTTCCATTACAAATATTATAACATTCTTGACAAAGCTTGACAAGAGTGTCAAAAACTATTACAATCAACACTGTAAGGGTTGAAAGGGATATTAGCTATCTTTATTATTATCAAATAGTTCTTCTAACTTCTGGCGGGCGGCATCGATGTTCCCAATGAATCCCATTTCTTGATTCATCTTTACTGCCTTTGCTTGGTCGCTTGGGTTAGTATTATTTTTTAACTCAGATCTGACAAAATATTTGTACATAATAATTGCTTCACTAGATAGCGGAGCGATTGTCAGTATCTTATCTTCTGGAATAATATAAAAATCTTCTTGTGAAAAGACCATCCAACGTTTCAACCCGACCGCGAGTGCCCTTTTCCCTTCTATCATTTGCTCATTCACGTGAACCTTTGCAGGATCTTGAATAAATGCTAGATGTGCACCATTCTCCTCACATACTATAACACGACCAATTATCTCTTCGCCTGAGCTAAGTTTAATCGCTCCGAAGAATTCCTCATCTGGTCTAAGATAGTTTAAAGTGAGTGTCACATTAACCTCCTAATTTGATTTCGGTAATAGCATAATTAAACGATTCGGATTGATAAATTTTAATCCGTTCAGTTAAATGGTTCAAAGTATAATTACGAGTATGACCATTACTGATATCATCAGCAAAATCATATAAGGTAGCACGTGCTTTCGAATCGTGCGTCCGTAAAGCTCTCCCTATAGATTGTAGGTTACGAACTTTTGACTTAGTGGGTGAAGCAAAAATGACATTATGTAGATTTTTTATGTTGATACCAGTGCTGAAGGTACCGTAGGATGCCAAAATGATTGCGTTGTCTGAAGACTCGCATATCTGACGCACTTCTTCTCGCTCTGTGGTAGGAACTCCACCGTGAACATAGAATAGTTTTTTACTTCGATTAATACTATTTAGCAATTCCCATAAAGGATCTCCGTGTTTTTCCACGTAGTTGAATAGAATTAGTGTGTTTCCTTTGAGATCTCGTGCAAGACCCGCAATTATATTATTCCTTTTTCTATGACCTATGATATAATTTATTTCATCCTGATACGTATCAAATCCTAAGAACTCGTGCTTACAAAGTAATACATTAATCTTTAATTCTGAGAGATGACCTGACTTCTGTAGGTCTTTTGTCTTGATATAATTATCTACTTGTCCAAATAAACCTTCTAGTTGTAACTGATGACATTGCATTCCATCGAGAGTTCCTGTAAGTCCTATACGATACTTGGTGTCATAGCACTTCTCCAATATCTTAGTGAGACTCTTTGCTTTATACTGATGTGCTTCGTCACCAATTACTACATCGAACCTATTAAAGAAGTCTCCTTTCTCTTTGTAGATACTCTGCCAAGTAGATATAACAACTGGTGCATCTGTATATTTCTCCTGTCCCCCATATATTTTTGCTACAGGTATATACCTACACATCAATCCATACTTTTCAAAGTCCTTATATAACTGTTCTACTAACGATGTTGTTGGAACGATAATCAGTATCTGTCTGTTTACTGCTAAGTGCCAACGGACTATACAGTATATTATGAGAGATTTCCCAGACCCAGTGGGTGATAGTATAAGTCTACGGTTGTGTCGAAGTGCTGAATAAATTGCAGCGAGTTGGTAATCTCTTGCCTTGAAAGGCAGACCGAGCATTCCAGTAAAGTCCTTAACTGTCTGTGGTAGTATGCCCTCGTTAACTTCTTGTGGTCTTCCATAGTCATCGTTGTCAATAATGTCATATTCATATCCCATTTTATCTAACCATTCAGCTAGATATGGGAATAGTCCTACGTATAGTTCTCCTGTACCTGGTGAATAAAGTCTTATCTTTCCATCCCATCTCCTATACCTACGTGTCTTCATTAAAAATTTTGCTTCTGGAACTTCGAAACAAAAATACTCAGACAGTTCGTGATGAATGTGTGGTTCCGTACCTATACGGAGATACACTTCATTCTTTTTGGTAATAGAAGTCATCAGACTGGGAACTCATACCGCTTTGCATCAATCGCATTCTTCACTTGGAATCCACGATTGTTGATCATCTTAAGGATGTTCTCAATATAATTTATACAAGTTTCGAAGTAACTTATCTTTAAACTCATCTTAGTCAAGTCTTCATCAGACTCTAGGAAGATATTAATATCTCCTTTCAATACCTTTAGGTCAAAATATTTGCCATCATTATCCTTGCCCTTACCGTTATAGTAAAGCCACTTAAATTTTCTTAAAGACTTATACTGTGCACGTAGATCTTCCAGTACAAGTTTGTATTTGTTATAAAAGATGTGATATTTTTGGTGCAGTCTAGCAACACCAAGGGATTCAGATCCTAAATCCAATTCATTAAACAAGCAATCCTCCGACCAGGATGCCTGAAGTTCATCAAGTAAAGCCATACTATGCTAATTTTTTAATACGTTTTCCGTCTAGTGTCTGAATTTCGTAGGATGTATAATCAAAAACTACTATTGCTTGGAAGTATTCTTGATCACTAAGTGTTGCATCAAAGTCTAGTGTGGTTAAGGATACTGGTTTTAAATCAGTAAAGTTTACATTGAACTTTGGTTGTAGATTTGAATTTAAAATGGCTAAAGTACCATCAGCAAATCTTGAATCACCTAGATTATCCTGTGAATATTTGTCTGCTTGATTTTTAAGATAGTCTGATCTCTCTCCTAAACTATCAGGAGTACCTAGTCCACGCATCCAGTTCTGTAGAATAAGGAAGTTCTCCATATCCTCATCAACAATAAATGTTAATGTGAACTGACCAAAGGTCATCATACCGTCCAAGTTGATAGGACGCATTGGTGTTGGTTGTGAAACCAAACCCAACTCTAATGATGGAACGTTAGCAGACTGTGCAAAATATGCTACCTTGGGAAATTTTGATAATACAAAACGGAAGCCACCTGGGCTTAAGAAATTCCTATTGCTAATTTGACTCGCGAAAGACATTGACTATATTAGTGGGTTCCGTCTGTATCTATTTAGCTACTGCCAATACTCGTCTAAAACATCAAACACTCTATTAAGAGTCTGGTTAGCACCAACGCATTCCCATTCTCCTTTCTCTCCTATTTCACATTTGTAATCCAACTCTCTTTTAATTTGGAATAACCTATTGGTCATTGCTACTTTGTCTAATCTTCCGTTCATATTAGTCCTCTAAAAGAATTTCGTTTATTCGATGCGGATGTTCCTGTAGATATGGTACATCTTTCTTTGCTTGTTGATGAGCGTCATATGAACCCTCTGCATACTCACAAACATAGCTCTCGTGATTCTCTGAATCCAAATAACCAACGGTGTAATGATTCATAGAAACTCCTATCATACTGTCTAATATTTAGGTCAAAGCATAAAAAAAGAGACCCAAAAAGGGTCTCTTTGTAAAGCCATATAAGCGTTTGCTTACATAAGGTTGTCAACAAGAACACGTCTGTAGTAGCGGTTCTTATTAGGATCAAGATCTCCACCACCTTGGTCGGTACCTTCCGCAAATGGGTTAGCAACAAGACCATAACGAGTCTTGAATCCGATTTTTGGTTGGAATGTATCTTGTCCAACAGCTCTGACCATTTGTAGGGGTACATATGGGCAGTAGAAGAGTCCTGCATCATATGCAGAGCTTCCTTTGTATCCACCAACATAGAAGTGTCTGTCACTTACGTTAGCAGAATATGGGTCAACGTAAACCTTGATTCTTCCGTTAAGAGTACCAGCAAGAGTGCTGCTATTGTCATCAGGAAGTAGGTTTGAGTTACCTTGTAGAGCTGGAGTGTAATCTAGTACACCAGCCATTGATAGGGCAGATGCCACATCAGCAGAGCAGATGAGGATGTTCCCTTTTCCACGACGAGTTTCGTGCCCGATCGCGTTCATATCTCTTTCAATCTGGAAGAGTAGACCTTTGAACTTCTCAACAGACCATCTACCATTTGAGTCAACGTCTAAGTCGAACACACCAGCAGTTGCAGTGTTGTTCTGAGCACCAGGTCTTGCAACCTTGTAAACAGTACGAACAACTTCTCTGTTGATTTCAGCAAGAACCTCTGTTGAGAGGATGTTTGCTAGTTCTGACTCAGCGTCAAGACCGTGAACGGCTTTCAAGTCTTGAGCAAGTTCTAAACTGTACTCAGCTTTGAGTGCTCTGGACTTAGCAGTCACAGTAACTTTCTCAATGCTGAAGTTCATTTCAGCGAACTGGTTTCCAGCAGCGTCACCTAGAGCTTCAGACTCGCCTGTTGGCATAGCACCTGAAGTGTTGTAAGTTCCACTGTCGTTAAGTAGACCTGGGTTAGATCCAGCTTGTGCTGTTCTTCCAAGATCTGATGCAGCGTTCTCTGCTGAGAACTCTGTGTCTGCTTCGTTGAAGAATGCTTCAGTTCCAGCAGTACGGTTTGTACCGTAACGTGATCTCATTGCGAAGATAAGACCTGTAGGACCTGTCATTGGCTGAACGCCTGCGATGTCATAAGCAATAAGCTTAGGCATAGAACGTCTGATCAATGAGATCAATACTGGGTCAAAACCTGCAACAGGACCAGTCGCTGTGCTACCTGCGGTGAAACCGCCTGTACCAGCTGACATTGTAGGAGCAGCTTCAGTTAGAATGCCTGCTTCTTCTCTTAAAAATTTTTCTTGGTTTTCAAGTAGGACTGCGGTAACCGCCTTCTTGTAAGTATCCTTGATATTATCAAGTCCATCACAATCAAGAACGGGATTCCACTTTTCCTGTAAGTGTTCAGAATTGAACATCGTTTTTTTCTCCTTGGGAAAATTGGTTAATGACTAAAATCACTTAGTCCAACGATTTAACGCTTCTACGTACTTAGACATAGAATTTGTCATATCGGTATCCACAACTGGTTGTACGTCTTCAGCAACGGTATCACCTGGTGTTTCAGGCTTACTGGAGAAGTACGACTCCTTCAGAGTTTCTACCTTTGTGCGGAACGACTCTTCATCTTCAAACTCAACGCCCTCTGCAAGTGATGCTAGCTTCTCCTTTTCAGTAGATGCTAATCCTTCAGAGATTTCGTTCACAATCCCATTCTTTACGTAACCTGCAACTTGTGCAGTAAGACTTACGCTTTTCTCAATTTCGTTGTTGAGTTTTGCTTCCATCGAATCTAGTTCAGATGCCATCTCGTTGATGATATCTGCTTTTTCTTCGGGAACCTCAATGTGGTTCTCGACGAAAACTTTTTTAAGACCATCGACAACTGACTCAGCAATCTCTGATTTGAGACCACTTTCTACTGCAAGTCTGTTATCGTCGATCCAAGACTGTACTGCGTAGGTTAGATACTCGTCTACCTTCTCAGCAAGCTCGGTCTTAATACCTGTGATTTCCTCAGCAAGTGCACTAGCGTACTCTTCGTGTACGTTTGCTAGTTCCTCATTGAGACGAGAAACAACAGCTGCTTCGAAAATAGTAGCTGCTTTTTCTTTGAACTCTTCGGAGAGTTCTTCGCCATCGGTTAGAGCAGCAACGTCTTGAGATACATCGATCTCAATTAAGTTCTCTCCACCTTCTACTTCAGGGTTGTGTGATGCTTGAACATCACCCTTTGTACTGAACTCAGCTTTCTGACCAGACGCTGCACTTGGCTTTGTCTTAGGTGGTGTAGCCTGAGTTTGTGAAGGGGCTTTCATTTTGTTACTGTCATCAGTAGGTTTGGAATTAAAAGGAGTAGGTCCTCCAATTACCTCTACTGATCCTAGTGAAGAACCATCAGCAACTGCACCATCAAACTTGGCTTCAGTGACCTCTTTTTGTTCTTCAGATGCCTTTACTGTTTCATCCGACATTAGTTTGTCTCCTTAATAAATTTCTTACTGGATTTAATCTATATTTATTTATAACCTAAAGAGAGTTTAACAATTTCTCAAACGCGGAAATTTTCATCTCTTCGATTACTTTTTTGTTTGGAGCGTTGTCAAATTGACGCTCAATTCTGCGGAGTTCACGTTCCTTAAGGATATTGTTCTCCCAAACCCACTCTCTTCCTTCCATTATGCCTTCGACAAAAGCGTCTGGTGCACTGGGATCTGCCACTATATCAGCAGCAGTAGCGAGCATAAAGTCGTCTCCGACTATATTCACACCTTCTGAAGTTCTTTTTAGTGATCCAATTCCGCGAGATGATACTCCTAACTTAACTCCTTCACCTAAAAGTGACTTAGCGATGTTACCCATTGGGGTATCTAAGATACGAGCACGTCCTTTAAAGTTGGTACCTTCTTCAGTCAAAGATGTGACTAGATGTGAAACTCTATCGAGGTTAACAGTAGGACCTTCGGGATGTCCGAGTTCTCCTAATGCACGACCTGTTCTGACAAAAGATTCATTGTATTTATCAACTTCTCTTTTTAGAGTAGCCATAGGATACATCCTTCCATTGCGATTTTTAATTTCGCCTTGTAAGAAAGTTCCTTCAATGTACAGATTTTTCTTTCCACTCTTAGTTGCTTCTTCAAGAACTTGAATGTCTTCAATCTGTTCCGTTATCAGTCTCATCTGGTGTTACCTCATCTTGGGTTTCTTCTTCTGGTTTTAACCAGGTGGCAGCGATTGCTTTCTTTTCTGCTTCGAGTTTCTCAGCAGAGATAGCCATCATTGCATCGTTAACTTCGCTACTCAAATCTTTATTATTAGAAAAGAGCTTGTCAACGATTTCTTTAGCGGGCACGCTAGGCATAATTTAAGTCTCCAATACTACTATTTAGAATTCCCCACGTTTATAGTCCGCAGGTTCCACATTATCTAGGGTGATTTCAGCTTCTTCTTCCATTCCTTCCTCACCCATTGCAGCAGGATCCTCTAAAGGCATACCTGTAGCAGGGTCAATAGAAGCTGGATCAGGGAGCTTTCCATCCTCAATTTCTTTTTGCATTTGCTTATCAATCTCCTTCATTTCTGCATCTGTATGTCGTAAAACTTGACGACGGATGTATTCTAATGAGAAGTAACGACCAGCAAAAGGATCCATTGCAGTAACTAAATTTAGACGCTCAGTAAGCATCTCCTTCTCTTTTAATTCAGAGAAGTAGTTGTCTGCAATAAAGTCATACTGTATATGTTCTGACATATCATCCCACTCTTCAAGTGAAATAATACCTTTCAGAATCAACTGTGTTTTGAGACAGTCGTGTAATAGTTCTGAGAACTTCTTACGCAACCTAGTCACAAACTTCTGGAACTTAACTTCATCACGTGTGATCTCAGCAGCACGTCCAAGATTGAATGAGCTTTCTGATTCTAAACGTGACTCAGGTACGTTTAATGCACGATAGAGTTTTCGTTGGAAGTATTTGACATCCTCAAGTTCTCCAAGATTTTGTCCACCTGGGAGCGTAGTGATTTCAGTACCTCGTCCTCCTTCTCTTCGTGGGAGCCAGAAGTCTTCGAGCATTGACATAAATTTTCTGTCATCTCTTATTTCTCCTGTATCAGCGTTGTATACTAATTTGTTCCTATAGCGAGACATAACCTCACGTAAGTATTGTTCTGCCTTTTGCTTAGGAAGATTTCCTACATCAATGTAGAAAATACGTCTCTCTGGTGCTCTACTCAGTCGGTAGATAACCAGAGAATCCTCAATCATACGTAACTGATTGAGTGCTTTAATTGCTTTGTGGAGATGTGACATCACCACATTCTTATTCATATCTTTCAAACCACTGTGGCAGAAAGCGATTGCATCAGGTGCGATCTTCAAACCACTGGTTTCCATACCTGCACGGAGTCCTTTCGGATTGTACACATAGTATTCAGCAGTCCTAGGTGACAACTGGGATTCTAATGTCCGTGGATCTAATTGTTGTTTATCTTTATTTCTTTCCATCTCCACGACCTTACGGATTTTTCGTGGATCTACGTACCTAAGTTCTGTAATTCCTCTGCGAGGATTCTTTGGATCGATAAGTTTATGATAGTATAACTTTCCATCAATGTACCAACGACGGAAAATATCATATGCTTTCTTATCAAAATCAAGAAGACGTAATACGTTCATAAATTCGTCACGTATTTTCTTCTTAATACCACTGCTAACTTTTAAGTTAGACAGTTCTACATCAACAGGTGTATCATCGATATCACCAGCGATTGCTTCGTTTACTACATCATCGATTGCTCTGTCACATTCTGGATGAATTGACATAGAACGATAACGTCTGATGAGATCATTCTCATCTTTGAATGTTCCATCAAGATCTATTGCGGTACCAAAATACCCTCCGCCAGCAACAGGGGTTGCAGCATCATCGGATTCTTTGGATACAAAAGAAGGGCCAACGGATTGACCCTTCTTCGCACGCTCAAGAGAATAACCAAAAAGTTGGGACATTATTATCTTTTAGTTTTTACGTACTATTTAGCGAGTTTCTAAAACCCTATCCTTGTGCATTAGATGTGTTAGTATCTGTATCGTGTGTCCAGTATTGGATCTGGAACTCTACAGTGTACTCTTCTGGTGTATCATTGTTACCCCAGTCAAGATCAATCGCACTAATGTTATTTGGCCAGATTCCTTCGAACTTGTAAGTTCTCATAATCTCACCTTTTCTATCCATCTGACGAACCTTAGCAGATCCCATATACTGAGACATCTGGTTTGCAGATTGGAAATTCTGTTGCATTGCTTGAATCTGTGAAGACCACGCTTCGAAGAATGCTCTGAACTTGAATGACTGATCGTTTAGAACAGTAACTGTCCAAGGTTCAAAGGTTCTATCACCAGCGAGTTTCAACATTCTTCCTCTGTAAGGAACTTCAACTACACCAACAGTAGATGCTGGAAGAGTTGCTGCTTTTACTAGGAAGGTTCCAAATGCAAGTTGTTGTGCTGCACTACCACCTGCTGATCCGCCTGCTGCGTTCTCAGTTGCTTCAGATGATGATCCAGATACACCACCAGATACACCTGACATTGTGCCATTGTTCTGGTTTTGTAAAACAGGAGGTGCATAAATTTCTGCTTGGAACAGATTAGGACGTGCAAAGTCCTTAACTTGATCACGGAAGGTAAAAATAGGAGCCTTAATCGAAGCCTGTTCTACCTGTCCTGGTTGTTGTTCTGCCATTTTTGTTACTCCTTAATAGGAATTCTCTTGAGTTAGTTTGTTACTTCAGCGAAACTAGAACCAGTTCTAGTTGCAGTGAATGTAAGAGTGATGTAATTGATCGACCTCGTGGGTTTCACGAAGATCTCCGCGAAGAATTCACCACGATCAATAGACTCTGGTGGGTTGTTACTGCTGTCGCAGACAACCAAGAAGTCGATAATTCCTCTGCGTGACTGAACACTACGTAGGAATGGTTCGACAATGTTCTTGAATGAAGCACGAGTGAACTCGTCATTCAATTCAAAGAGTTGTGTCTTTGCTGCATCAGAGATTGCATCTTCCAATACAAGGAATAGACGACGAACGTTAATTCTGTCGAATGCACTGTTGTATGCAAGAGCAGTCTTGTCACCGAACAATACAATACCTTGTCCAGGGAATGCTACAACTGGGTTAACACGTGCAGCGTACAACCTATCTCTATGATCCTTAAGAGGAGAGTAAGATAGTTTGATTGCGTTACGTAACTGTCCTCTGTTGAAGCCAGCAGGTGAGAACCAAGACTCAGCGTTTAGAGTTGTATTTAATGTTAGACCAGCAACGTCAGCGTTACAAGCGATGTATCTATACTTGTCGTTGTACTTGTCATAGATGTACTTGTAGTTGTTATCAAATACTGCGTATGAAGTAGAAGATAACTGATCAAAGAAATCGATAGTTCTGTTAACGATTACGTTTGTATCGCTCTGTCCAATCACATCAAGACGTGAAGGAGAGATAAATGCCATACAATCTTTACGTGTAGCAGCGATATCGATAAGTTTCTGTGCTTTAGCAACAGAATCGCTAGTGTCTGCCATTGAAGGACCCATCAAGATGTAATCTACATCAATGGTTTCTTTGTCACCAACTAGATCAAATGCTCCGAGGATTTCTCCACGTGCAAGTGTATAACCATCTACACCACCTTGGATTGCATAACGTACAGTTGATGCACCAGCAGTACCGATGATTTCTCTACCAAGAGGAGTTTCATTAGTCTTGATAGCAGCAGTCTGTTTGATTAAATCAAAGTTTCTACTAATACCTGACTGTCCCCACTCACCGTTAGCAGATCCATCTACATCATAGACAGAACCTACTTCGTGTGAACCCCAGTAGATGTATTGAGAGTTATTTTTAATAACGTCTCTGTAGTATATTGTTTCTCCTTGTACACCTTTAGCATCAGATGCTTTAGATACGAATAGGAATTTCTCAAGAACTGAACCAGGTGAACCAGTTAGCTGACCGTCTCCATCAAGGATAACGATATGCATTTGGTCATTAGAACCACCACGATCCTGAACCCAAGGTGAAGTACCTGGTCTTGGAGCAAGTGATGACCATTTTTGTCCACCACCAAAATATCTTTCGTCGTATTCTGATCTTACAGAAGCAACGTTGATGTTTGGTGAACCACCACCATTGTCATCTTCGATGGTGTAGTTTGGTTCGAATCTATTAGAAGAAGCATCCTTAAGTACGTGCAACTGACGGTTAATGCTTTCAACCTTTGCTTTATCTCCAGTCTTAGATCCACCAGAAGCAGCAGTCCAAAGAGCAATAACATCACCAACTTCAAGTACGTCTGAAGATAGAGTGTAGTTAACGTCTAATTCGATCTTTCTTGTTACAGGATCGTATGCTTTAACAGTACCTTGTACAGCAATTCCTACAGGTGATGCAGCATCAGTTTCTGCTCTCCAGTACTCACCGTTGTTAAAGTCACCAGCGATGGTTGCGGAGTCTAGTGTTACAACCACTGTGTAACGATAGATTTTAGCAGTAGCGTTAGCAGCACTGTAAGCAACTGAAGTAGTTGTTTGGAATTCCCACTCAGATGAAGTAGGTTGTGCAAGACTTAAAATTTGATCAGGACCTGAGTCTGTTACAAGAACACGAATCGAGTTACCGTACTGACCTGGATGACGTGCACCGTACTTCCAAGAGTTAGCAGCAGTCTCTACAGTAGATTCATACTCTTCTAAGTTCTTGATGATTGGAGCAGATACACCAGTTGATGTACTTTCGTTGATTGTAGTCTTTGCAGCAGTCACAACCAATTTCTTAACGGACTGTCCGTCTGTTTGTGCAGCAGCAGTTGTTTCTAGTTCTCCACGACTAACTGTGAGGTCGTTACCTGCGATATTAGTAACCCTTAGAATTTCATCAGCGATCTTGATATAATCGTTAGTGGAGATTGAAAGAGCAGCAACAGAAGTTACAGTTAGGGCAGTTCCACCAGCAGCAAGGGTTCCTCCTTGGTTCATTGTGGTAGAGTTACCTGAGTCTTCGATGAGTGAAATTGAAGCACCAGCTCCGTGACTTGTAGCAGCAGTTGATAGCTGACCACGATTCACTGTCAAGTCTGTACCGTTGATCACGGTGACTTGCATAATTTCAGCATCGATTAATAAGAAATCGTCAACTGCAATATCCGCAGCAGAGCTTACTGTTAGTGTAGTGTCTGAAGCACTAAATGTTGTCAGAGTTGTTTGTGCTGTATCTATACCATTCTTCAAAGAACTGGAATTTGCACGAATAACCTTTAATGTACCACCGTACAATAAGAACTGTGCAGCGTTGTACCAGTATTCGTAGTTGTAATCGTTAGGTCTTCCGAAAACAGATAGTAGTTCCTTCTCTGAAGTAATGTCTACTATTTTGTTTACTGGACCTTTCTCAAAGGAACCCACTACCACTGCTACATTATCTAAAGTCGCATTAGCGACTGTAGTGAGATCCTTTTCAAGTACAACGACCCCTGGTGACAGTTGGGTTGATGCCATTGCTTAAATCTCCTGAAATTGCTTTCAATATTATCCTGAAATTATTTATGAATTCCTACCTTTTAGCGGTACTCCCACATAAAGGTTCGTTCTCCATACTCATCTCCACTCTTTGCTGCTGACCATACATCTCCTTCTTTATCCACAAAGGTTTCTTCTTCCATACCATCACTGATAAAACCAAACGGAGCCATATCTGCATCAATAGCTTCACGTTGTTCTTCATACATACGTTTCCTTACATCGTTATCGTGTAACTCTTTAAAGTAATCCTGAACACTGAGCCAAGCAAATATAACCAAGCACATAGCAAGGTCATCATTACACCCATCTTCTGCTTGCCAAGACTGTCCTTTCTGAATGAATGTAGTTAGCTCAGATATAATATCGTAATCGTTAATGATTATCTTATCGTCTTCTATCAATCCCTTTAGGTTAGAGCAACCTACTTTCTTTACAGTAGAACTCATCTTAACACCTAGTTGTACTTTACCACCAGAGAAACCTTGTCCTACAACTTGACCTGCACGTCCTCTCATAGCACACATCAATAAGTTTTCATATTCCAGATCGAACTGAAGGATGTCTGCAACCTGTGCACCCACATCATTGACTTCGATCAACACATATGCTTGATTATATGCACTAGCAACCTGACCAATGATATCAGGGAATAGTAGGGGTTTAATTGTACTGTTCTTATATTTGGCAACTAATTTATATGGAACTGTAGTAGTGTCGAATACTGCAAAGGCACTATAGTCCTTATCAATACCACGAGCAACGTCAACAGTAATAGTATAATTATGATCTTGTACTGGTTCTTGATATACATCCAGTCCACCTTTTGATGTAAGTGGATCATCGTATGCTAGTGTCCTAAGTTTACTAGCAGAGATAAGTGTATCAACAGATCCTAGGAACTCACATTCAAACTCAACCTGAAATTGTTCGGGTGATGTGTTTGCAATAGTTTGTTCTTTCCATTTCTGATCTCTACCAGGTACCTGTGACCAGTGAACCTCTGTATGTTTGTATTCATTCTTTCCTCTCTCTGCATCGTGCCAAATCTTATAGTAAAGATTCATTCCGTGAGGAGTAGAGATGACAATAACTTTTGTTGATTTACCAGATGAAATAGTAGGATAAACAGAAGCAAAGAACTGTTCAGCAATATTATTCGGAACGAACGCAAACTCATCAAGGAAGATAATATTAAAGGACATCCCACGAACAGCAGAAGCAGAAGTAGATGAAGCAAGGAGACGAGATCCGTTCTCCA
>VTLG01005665.1_pt1 | contig 72043 bp, 130 predicted proteins | sample 4694571 | NCBI WGS metagenome assembly VTLG01 (sample SAMN12604809, study PRJNA352737) | marine metagenome | biome: ENVO:00000447; feature: ENVO:00000209|ENVO:00000569|ENVO:01000036; material: ENVO:00002151; isolation source: viral sequences binned using virsorter ...
GCTGGGAAGTGGTTGCCGGAGTATTCAGAAACACTTCGAGGGAGGAATGTTGTCATTATCCCTGATTGCGATCCTGTTAACCCTAAGACGGGAAGAAGTGCTGGCGAGGAACATGCCAAGCTGGTCGCTTCAAGTCTGGACGGAATTGCTGCCAAATGCTCGATCATTCGCCTTCCATTGCGTGAGGGGCAAGACGTATATGACTGGTTTCAAGCTGGAGGCACCCCTGAAGCCCTGAAACAAATTGTTTCTGAGAATACGGCAAATCACACGGGGGAGCATTCGGTGCAGTTAGAAAGCAAACCAGAGCCTCTGGAGATGTTGTCTGTCAAGGATATAATGGCGGCATCTTCGTATGCTTGTGAGAGAAGGGCTAATTTCCTGATTCAACATGAGAAGGGCAAGGGCAGAAAGCCGTTGGGCTGGGAGTATGCGATAGAGAATTCCTGTGCTGAGATTGCTGTCGCAAAGCATTTAGGAAAATATTGGCAGAGCAAGATACATAATTCAATCCCTCTTGATGTTCATGTTCGGAAGGATGCGTCTTCTGATTTTTCTGTTCGGACATACGAGGGTCACAATTCTGTTCTGGTATTGGTGGTCGGAGAATGTCCATGTTATTCTGTGTTGGGCTGTATTACATCTTCGGATGCAAGGGCTATAGGGGGAGGCTCTGATACAGTAATTGTGCCGAAGGATGCACTAAGGCCGCTGGAAGATTTCTTTGTGAGGGTTCATGTACGATGAGTGACGAGCGTCTTGAGTTATTTGCATATCGTTGGCGATACTGTTGGGCATGTGGGATTGATCCGAGGACACAGGGGGACAAGCGAGCAAGCCATTCGAGGAAGCTGGAAATCCACCATATATGCAAGCATTTGAGGGTTCATGAAGAATGGAATTTGAGTAGGTTGTGTTCACTTTGCCATAAGGTTGTCGAGGGCTGGCAAATGACAGACAATGCCGGAAAAAAATATCCTCAAATAACTTCAGCAAATGTGTTCTGGCTGAAAAGAAAAATAGACCCTAGGCATTTCGATTGGGATAAAATCGAACAGCAATGGCGGGTTGGGGTGCCGGATGATCCTGAAGTGATCGACAAATTTTACCAGTGTGAATTCCTAAGATTTACTGGCGGTAAGCACGGCGATAGATTGGCGAAAAATTCTAAGGCCAGTCGGTGATAATGTGGGCATATTAAGGTGATGTCTTGTGCAATAAATTGCACGCCATTTTAAGAGGTGCTGCACGTTATGGGAAACGATGAAAACTGGAAGCTGCGATTTATTTCTGCAAGGGATCAGAATCGTGAGCTGAAAAAGGAGCTTCTTCTGTGTTACAAGATGCTCTCAACTGTGGCGATTGACGGACACTGTGATTCTGTCGAGAAGGAGTTCTTGGCTGATCTATGTGAGCAGTTTTTGCCTTACACACCTGCCGATGTTTTGGCAGATATTAACAAGGATGATTTTCAATGGTGGAAGACGGATCACGACGATCTGGACAGGATGATGTAGCTCACTATGTTGTCACGAGAATAAATACATATCACAGGGATGGGGTCAATCAGGATCCGATCTGGGCAAGGGAAAGGACGAGGCTGTTTCGAGAGCATACTCTGTCGTGTATGAAGCGACAAACTGAAAGCCGTCTTCATTGGATTTTGTTCTTTGATGTCGATACTCCTGAAGAGTTGTTCAAGGATGTGGTGTCAGAGACTTACGACATCGGTGCCTCTGTGGTTTACCATAAAGGCCGGTTCACTCCTTCGGCAGTATCGCAAACCATAAAGAATCTTCATTGGGGATTGGAGGATCAGCCGGAATGGATACTGACTTCTCGATTGGATTCGGATGACTTGATCTGCGATGACTTTTTCAAGTTGGTCAGAAGTGAGTTCGAGCTGGGAAGGAAGGCCGGAAATGATTTCTCCATAGAGCTGACAAATGGCGTTGTTTATTGGGAGGATATGAGGCACGCCTGCGCTAGTGAGAAGCTGTCTAAAAACTTCATAACGTATGCCGAGAAGGTTGATGAGGACAAGGCATTGCGGACGTGTTATGAGAACACAGAACGACCGACAATACAGTCTAAGCAGTTGAGGACGAGGGCGGCATGGTGCAAGATGGTTCACAATGCTAATGGCTTGTATGATGCGAAGCCACATCGAAGATGGCCGAAAGTTTGTTCGGATGTTATGAGTGACAGATTTCATTTGGAGGTGGAGGTGTAATGGGCAAGGTGTCGACTGGGGCGAGGAGCATAAACCTGTTGCGTAAGAATGGATTCGCAGCGGATAATGTAGAGCGTAGGAACAGGTATGTCGCTAATGACTTTCTGGGGTGTATTGATCTTATCGGGGTGAGGGGCAGAGATAAGCGGGTCATTGGCGTGCAAGCGACAAGCCGTTCCCATAGAACAGACCGAGTGAAGAAGATTCTACAGACACCCGACATCGTGGAGCGTGTCACGCAATGGCTTGAGGCTGGTTGCGAGCTGGAAGTTTGGTCGTGGGGAAAACTGGCGGGGAAAAGGAATTATGTACTAGGACGAGATGTGATTGTCATAGGGCGAGACAAACGGCTGGAGACATATCGAAACGATGAAGGATTCGAGTAGATGAAACGGTTTTTTATGGTTGTCTTGTTATTCGCATTTGCTATGTCTCTGAATAACTATTTGATCGTCAAGAAGTTCAATTCAGAAAGGGATAGGCTGGAGGCTGAGATTAGTAGCCTGTATTTCTTGTCGACAATTCATTCTAGGCAGATACGGACACTGCAAAATTATGAGATGCGTCGAGAGAATCCCGACATACAAAAGCGTCTGAAGATTGTACGGGATTCATATTTTACAGATTAGGTATGCTACAATGAAAATGTTATTGATGTCTTTATTGAAGGGAGATATGGCTATGCTCGATAAACTGAAGAGCAGTGTGAAGAGCCGCAGGTTTTGGGTTGCTGTAAGCAATGTGCTTGTTGTTCTGTTACAAGATACTCTGGGACTCGATCCTGAGACTACCACGAAGATCGTTGCTGTTGGCATTGCGTGGATCGTCGGAGATTCTGTTCGGACGACAGAGTGAAAAAAATGAGGGATTACAAATCCATCCACGAAGATGCGTATGTCGTTGATTGGCATACGCATCTTTCATTGAAGACAGCGGTATTCCATAGGGACTTATGCAAGGACTACAAGAGGCGATTGTTCCACCGGACATTTTGGCCTATGGTGAGCCGGACTGATTTCCCGAAGATGATTGATGGCGGCGTGGATGTCAGCTTGTCGGTTTGTTACATACCAGAAATGGAGTGGGCTGACGATCTTCCGGCAATAAAAATATTCAAGTGGCTGAGACGGCCAGTATGGAAGAGGTTGTTCGGTGCGAAGACATACTTTGATGCGAGCGTCGATGCGTTTGACGATGTCGAAGCACAGATAAGGCGGGCAAATTCTGACCGTTATCTGGGCAAGAAGGTGGTACTCTGCAAGACCCCAGAAATATTGAAAGCCAATCTGTCGAGAGACAGGCTCTGTGTGGTTCATGCAATCGAAGGAGGCCACAGTTTACAGGGGAGTTATCTGGGAAAATATTACGATCCTGAGTTACCCATAAATGACCAAGCGAAGGATGAGGTTTTGGGTAATCTGCAATACTTCAAGGATCGGGGATGTGCTTATTTGACCCTCGCTCATTTCTATCAGAATTACCTTGCAAGTCCTGTCTTTCCATATCCTGAGTATGCGTCTAAGTTCGCTAGGTGGGGGAGGATGCTTGAGTCATGGGATACCTGTAAAGGACTGTCGTATTTGGGTGAGGTTGTCGTCAGAAAATGCTTCGAGCTTGGCATCATAGTTGATGTTTGTCATTGCACTCCACTGGCGAGGGCGAAGGTGTATGAGATCGCAGAGCAAGAAGGTGCTGAGTGCCAAGTCATAGCCAGTCACGTCGGAGCGTATGGAGTTCATTCAGATCAATACAATCTGGAAGACTGGGAGATAAAATGGATCGCCGATCATGGGGGTGTCGTCTCGGTCATACTTATGAATTACTGGCTCGCTGCCCACCATAGCAAGTTGGGGCTAAATGAATTCTCAGAAGTTGTGCGTCATATTGTTGATGTTGGTGGGGAGGATTGTGTATCGTTAGGTACAGACTTCGATGGCTTTACTGATCCTCCAGACGAGGTGCCGGATATGCGGGAGCTTCCTGCATTGACTATGCGACTTGCATCAGAAACTGCCGACGGAGGAGTCGTGAGGTACGACGATGGACAGTTGCATAAATTTTTGGGCGGCAATGCCTTGCGGGTATTGTCAGAAGGGTGGAGATAATGGCAAAGGAAAAGAAGACTTCTGAGAAGAAGCAGGATCGTAGGTCATTTAGACTGGATAAAATATCGGCCATGACTGCAAAGGCGGCGGCTGTTGCCACGAAGAGGAAGTGGTTGTTTCTCGTCATAATCGCAGCAATAGCGGCATACTTTTTCATATTCAAGGTGTGATATGTTCGGGGTATGTATTACGGCAGTTGGTTCGAGGCTGCCTTCATATTTCAAGCATACTCTTCCGAGTGTTGTTCAGTACTGTCAAAGGCATAGCTATAGCCTGAGCATCATCGACACACCACCATATGACAAAAGACCGGCGGCATGGCAAAAGCTGTTAGCCTTCCATGTCGTCCCGAAAGATGTGAGCCATGTGCTTATGCTTGATATGGATGTTTTCATAATGCCGGAGGCCGAGCCAATTCATAAGTATGTGGATTGGGATTCTGTAAACTTGAGGCGTGAGGATGACCATTGGCAAACTGGAGTTATGGTGGTGCCGAGGGAGCATAGGGAGTGGCTTGAGGGAGTTTATGAGAACAGTGACTGGAAGAAGTGCGGGACGTGGTACGAGCAACAGCCTGTTTCTGACTCGATAGATTCTGGCGATGTTCCAGTAAGCGAGCTTGACACAAAATGGAACTGGATTCCGAATGGCACTATCAGATCAATGATGATTCGCAGAGGCGACGTTCAGTTTGTTCACTGCGCGGGCAATGGCAAGAAGCAGATCGAACGCAAATATACCCAACTGAAGAAATGCTTTGAAAATTATTTCAACGTCTGACCCCTATGAATAAAGCGTTTTGTTTTTTTTGAATGTAAATTTGGAAAAAATCCAAAAATAGTGTTGACTCTGATCTGTAAATATGCGATATTACTTGTGTTGAGATTAACTAACACAAACGGCGGTAGGAACCGCAAAGGAAAAGACGATGGCACAAGACCTACAAAAACTGGCACAAAAAGACGACTTGATTGTTTACGTTGTCCGAGGTCAATTTAGCAAATTTTGCGATGACTTTAATCGCCGAATTGCTTTTGCCCTGTCACACGAGGCACCCTCGGTTATCGAATTTTTGGATGTTGTCTTGAGTCAACCCGAAGTTCGGGAAGAGTTGCCTGCTCCGGTTGTGTCGGTTTACCGAAATTTACTGGAACACGCACAAGCACAACTAATGTTTGTCCGATAAGCGAGAAGAATCTTGTAGCGAAATAATCGCTGCGGGAGGTTGAAGGCCACCCGTTGAATCCGGCGGGTGGTCGTTTTTTTGAAAGGGGAAATTTATGAGTTTCGAGTATGACGCTGATAGCAGAGTTGCTCCGAATGGCGAGAATTATCGCTGGCATAAAATCTTGACTGACGATGAAGTCAGCGAGTATGAGCTTGACAAGTATGAGGCTGATGTCGTGAGGGCATTCAAGTCTGAGGCAGATCGCCGAATGGCTATGTGTCAAGGGATCACTGACTTGTATTTACGCAATGAGCAACTGCGTGCTGAAATCCGGCGACTGGAAAACAAGATAGATGTACTGTCAGCAGAGTCTGATGGTTGTTGAAACTGGGAAGGTCAGGGGGAGGGGCTGATGGTGACAGACTCTCTCGTTGCTATCTGCCCCCTGACCAATTTTAATTTATGAGAGAGATTGGGTGAGACGATGAATACTAATCACGAGAAATACAGAATCGACAAGTATGGCCAGAAGGCTTGCTGTCGGTGTGGGGAAGCAATACTGGCTGGGTCTACTGTGGAGCCTGTGCCTGTTCCGTATGAAAACTTTGTTCGATGGGCGCATGTGGGGTGTCAATTCCCTGAAGGTTTTACTATGGGGCGGGATGGGGAGATGGCTAAAATCTCCGATGTCTTGCACGATTCTGAATACATAGAGGGCGGGAGTCTGATTGAGGATGGCGCCGAAACTGCAAATAACTGCGGGTCAGGATCGGCGATATACGGAGAAGCTCCTGAGCCTTCGCCTAGCGGATCATTAGATGGAGAGGACTCGACACAAGCCGAGGCACCACAAGACACCGCAGGCGACGAGCTGGGTGGCTCTGAAGTCGATTCAGATAGTTCAATCGAAGGCAATGGGCAAGGGGAGGCAAGCGATGGGTTGCCGAGCGAGCTGGGTTCTTTGACTGATTTGCTGAAGAGTGAGGTGGCGCGAGCTACTGCGGGCATAGCCTCGAAGGTTATGGATTATGTAGATGATGACATTGCCAAGCAAGTGACGAAGGCTGCCAATGATTTAGCGGACAGTCTCGCCGACACAATGAAGGAGCTGGTGAGCAAAATACCACCGGACAGAATCGTTGTTGAAATGCCCGATGCCGAGGATGTCGAGCTTGATGGCGAGATGCTTCACGAGAAGGCTCAGGAGGTGTTGGACTTAGTCACTGCAAACCCACGGGAGAATGTATTGCTGGTCGGCCCTGCCGGATCGGGAAAGACGTTTCTGCACAAGCAGATCGCAAAGATTCTGGGGATGAGAGCTGGGATGATAAGTTGTTCTGCTATGATGTCGGAGGCCGAGTTTCTTGGCAGATCAATCCCAAATCTGCAAACCGGAGAAATGGTTTATCAGGGGACGGAGTTTCTGGACTTCTTTGAGAATGGAGGGGTTTGGTTATTTGATGAGGCTGACGCTGCCGATAGCAATGCCTTGCTTGTGATAAATTCTGCGACTAGCAATGGGGAAATGGCGGTTCCTTTGCGTAGAGATAATCCTGTCGCAAAGAAGCATGACGACTTTATTTGCCTGTGTGCTGCCAACACATTTGGCAATGGTGCTGACCGTATGTATGTCGGAAGGAATCAGCAAGATGCCGCTTGGTTGGATCGCTTCAATATGGGGACAGTCGAGATGGATTATGACGAGAGGATCGAGAGAATGCTTTGTCCCGATGAGAATCTGCTAGACACAATTCACGGATGGAGAAATGAGATTCGTATGCACAAGCTGCGTCGAGTTTGTTCTACAAGGTTCATCAAGAGTGCGTACAAGATGCACACTCAGAAGGGGTGGGGGCTGGATAAAATTTCCGAGAAGTTCTTTGCGGGCTGGTCGGATGATGAGAAGCGTAAGGTTATGTGATTAAGGGGGCGGGCAGGTTATGGTTTTTCATCGTCTCCTGTGCCTGTCCGTCCTCGATTTTATGAAGGGAAAAGATCAATGAAATATGTGAGAGATAATGAAGAGAGTGTACACGTTATGCACTTCGATTCTGTTGATGATATTGTCGAGTCCACGGAAGATTGTCTGGGGCAAAAGACAAGGACTGGGCTTCAAAAGCATAGGTTCTCTGTCCACACTTATGGATGGCTAGGGAGGAGTATTTATACATGGGAACAAGTGAAGGCTGCTTGCTTTGATCCTGAACCGGATGTGTTGGAATCTATGGAGTCGATTGTGGAGCGACTGAAGAAGCATGATTTACCTGAGCCGAAGTCACGAAGGAGGAGGCGAATATGGTCAGATAGCTCTGGCTCTGAGGTCTGTTCTAATAGGTGGATGTCCGGTGAGCCGTACTGGCGATCAATGCAAAAGGGTATGGTCAATGGCCCTGCTAATGTAACCCTGCTCACTAATCTGGATGGCAGTGGGGACGATAGTCCTGAAGAGATAGCATGGCGGGGTGCTGGCGCTGTTGTGATTGCCGATATTCTGGAACAGTCGGGGTACAATGTCGAGATGTTGATGTGGAATAAAGGCGATGGCGTTTTCAATGGGAACATCAGAGGACAATTTACAACTGTTCGTATGAAGGAGTTTGGGGCGTTTCTGGATATTGGCGGGATAATGAACGTACTGAGCGGGTGGTTTCTGCGGGCTGTCGTATTCAACTCGTTCAATAACTGCCCTGTCGGGAACAATAACTTGGGCAGTGTCAACAAGCGTCTGGGAAAATGTGATAAGCATTTAGACATTGGCTCTGACACTAGGGTTGTCTATATGCCGTTTGTCCGATCCGAGGATGGGGCAGTTGGTGCGGTCAATCAAGTCCTGAGACAATTCGAGCTGGTCGGCGATGAGTCGATTGGGGTGTCTGAGTGGGAGGAGGTTCTTGGGGTATGACTTTCAATGGAAGCGTGGTCGAGGAGACATCTCCAGATTTAGTCTGGGCTTTGAGAGAGCTTTATGACAATGAGAATTTATTGGTGGGTCAGTTGGTCACACCTGTAAACTGGGTGCTTGGTAATGACGGGTCTGTGGCGAGTGTACAGATTGATGACTTGGAGACTTGGAAACCGACCGAACATGAAATATCACGGATTATGGAATACATGTTTTGGGGCGGCAAGGCTGTGTTGTTCAGCACCAAGTGCAGGGTATCACGGGGTCGCAAGGAGGTGCCTATGGTAATCATTGGTTGGCATACTCCGAATGAGAAATTATGGTGGGTGACTGAGTTGAAAACTGTCGGGAGAACTGTGTGGTCGTCTGTCGATTTTAATGACGAGGATATTTCTGAAGCGGACGTGCGGATGGGAGATATATGGCGAGAGATGTCGAAGAACTGCAACTAGAAATGGGGAGCATAAAGCGGTCATGCTTGTCGCTCTGTGAAGTTGCGGTTTCTGTAAAACAGATATTGGATAATGTTAGCATTCCCTTGTTTGCTGTGAGGCATAGAAATAAGAGGAATGAAATTCTGGCAAAAAGAGTGGAGGCGTTATATTATGAAAAGAAGTAGGCCTGTGTGCTTTGGATGTAAGGTGCCTATGAAGTGCATAGAGACAGGACACATAATCGTGGAGGGAGTTTCGACGAGGGCAGTCTCTGAGTTGGCGATGGAGCATGTGGGAGTTCAAGCTGAGTCCGGTGATGTCTATTGTTGTCCAGAGTGTGGGGCTACTGTGATGGTCGACTTTGGTTCTCCATTTATGACCTCCATAGATATTCAACACCACATTGATGCTGGAGCCGTTACTGAGGTTTGGCAGAATAGGGCAGAGCGTGACCACTGGGAGAACGTAAATGCCTAAGACTGTTATAATCCACGTCAATCAACACGTCATAAAATCGAACCGCAAGAATGGAAAGTGCGATCCGGTTTTGACAGTAAAGACATACAACACAAATGACTATGGTCACGAGGCTGTGCTTAGGTTGCCCGATGGCACAGAAGTGGCGAGAGTACGGTACAGTCCAGATAAGCCTCTGTCTTGCGGAGCGCATGTGTGGCTGGAGACTAAACTGGATGTAGAGGTGGTGCAATAAATTGCACTGGCAATGATAGAGAGGGAGCGTTATGGATAAGAACAGGATCGTCGAAGTGAGGACTATGGATGCCAGTGAGCTTAAAGCGAACGATGGCAATTTCAAGGTTCACCCAGACTCACAGAAGCAGGCTTTCAGTGGGGTCATATCGGAGATAGGGAAGGCTGGTGCATTAGTTGCATATTACAGTGAACGGAATGACGGGCAGCTCACGCTGATCGACGGTCACATGAGACAAGATTCTGGCGGTGAGTGGACTGTTTTGATAACCGACTTAGACGACCAGGAAGCTGATAAACTTCTCCAGGTTTATGACCCCATTTCTGCTTTCGCAGACATCGACCAGAAGATGTTGGGAGACCTTGCAGAGAGGGCAGCATTTTTGGATGCGAGCGTTGGTGATATGGTCAAGGCGTTGAACGATATGAGCATTGGGTCAGTTGATGTGGGTTCTCAGTATGAGCCTAATTTGGCACCGACTACAAGTCAGGCTGAGGTTACTGACGAGGACATACGCAAAGCACAGGAAGCAGCGGACAAGCGGTTTGAGGTTAAGTCAGACACCCAGAGGCTGGTGACTTGTCCTCATTGTGCTGAAGATTTTTATGTGAAGGATTAGGGTGGTGATGGATTACCAGAAAAAGTGCGAGATCGCAGCGTCATTGTTGAGTGCTGAGTGGAAGTTCGCAAAGACGGCAGCAAAGAGGAATCCTCATTGGTATACATTGAGGAAGACATGGGAGAACGACGACGATTTTATGGACGCTGTCTTGCGGATACGGGACTGGGGTTATGACTTGAGATGGCGTAATAATGAGGTGTATCGGTGCTGGAATATAAATGAGCTTCGGCTCTGGACTATGGGGTGTCCGGTCACAAAAAATTGGAGGGCGGCGGTTGCTTCTGGCAATACGGATGGCGAGACAATTCTGATAAATGCTGCAAGGAACAAGAGAGGCGGCGAGTATGACAAAGTCGCAAGTCAATATGACCTTATGACATGGTCGGAAGAGGACAAAGAGGATGACGACTGGGTCATTAATCAGATCGGGCAATTAGATGGTACTGTGTTGGATATAGGATGCGGTACTGGGTTCGCATACTCGAATTGTTTACTTGATCGTTCTGGGTATGTCGGCATTGATCCGTCGCCAGAAATGATTGGGGAGTTCAGGAAAAAGTATGAGCCTGAAGTAAGGGTATGTAGCTATGAGGAATTCTATCATCCCCACGAGTTCGATAACATAATCTCGACATTCGGCTCCATAAGCTATGTCGACCCTAAAGCATTTTCTAAGATGCGATTTCAGTTGAAGAAGGGTGGCAGGTTTTGGTTTATGTTTGTGTCGGATTCTGTTGTTAATGGCGGGGGATCAGAAGATGTCACAGTAGACTTGAGTGTCAATCGGGGAGTGTCGTCAGTCAAGCATAAGTCAGGATACAAGTGGTTCAAAAATGTAACTGAATACAAGGGCTATGTTATAGCGTCAGGAAGTTATGAGGATTTACCTAGCTGATACAGTTTATGAAATGTCGGTCAAGAGGATCGAGCATCTATTCGACAGGTTCGATGAGGTGGCCGTGTGGTTTTCTGGGGGGAAGGACTCGACCGTATGCCTCAATCTCGTTCTGGAGATTGCTGAGAGGCGAGGACAGCTTCCAGTGCGGGTGTTGTGGATAGACCAAGAGGCTGAGTGGCAATGCACTGTCGATTACGTCAAGAGTGTCATGGAGGATGAGCGAGTTGAGCCACACTGGTATCAAGTTCCTATGCGGTTGTTCAATGCGACATCAACGACTTCTGACGATGTGTGGTTGAATTGCTGGGGGGAAGGTGAGGAGTGGATGAGGCCGCAAGATGACTTGTCCATAAAGGTCAATGATTATGGCGTGGACAGATTCGGAGCTTTGTTCAATGCAATATCCAGAAAAGACTTTCCAGAAAAGACAGCGTTTGTTGGTGGTGTTCGCTGTGAGGAGTCTCCAGCAAGAGCTATGGCGATAACTGCCAAAGGCAAGGCGATGTTCGATTGGATGACTTATGGGAAGGCATTGAATCCAGATAAAGATCAATACACATTTTACCCCATATATGATTGGTCATACACGGATGTCTGGAAAGCGATACATGACAATGACTGGACATACAACAAGCTATATGACTATCAGTATCAATATGGCGTGAATGTTAAGGACATGCGGTGTTCAAATGTCCACCATGAGACGGCAGTAACAGTGTTGTACTACTTGCAAGAAATCGAGGGCGATACATGGGCGAAGCTGTGCCAAAGACTTGAGGGGATAAATACAGCGGGGCATCTTCAGGAGAGTGCTTTTATGGTCAAGGATTTGCCTAGCATGTTTGAGGACTGGGAAGAGTATCGGGATCATTTGTTTAAGAACATGATAAGCGAGGAGCGAGCCATCAAGAGGTTCACCTCATACTTCGACAGAGGCGACATTCGTTACGGTATAAACCCCATACTTCATAGAGACTTTTGCAAAGCCTGTGTCCGAGGCATTTTGAGAAATGATTATGAGTCGACGGTCATTGGCAATTTTGAGAAGATGGCACAGGTCGGGTCGTATGTTCGCTGGAGGAGGATGGGGCCTGTCGTCAGTCCACATGTGTTCTTCAAGATTAATCCATATTACTGTTATGACAAAAAGAGAGGTTTGGTGAGCGAAGATGGAATGGAAACAACACATCCAATCATTGTTGAAAAAGGCAAAGACTGAGCAAGACAAACTGGAGGTCATACGGGAGGTTAGGCAGTTTCTTTATGAGGTGTCTCCGCAGTCTTCTCAGCCTATTGATAATGTGCAATGGATACCCATCGAGAAGGTGGTCGCAAATGACTACAATCCAAACAGTGTTGCCCCAGTGGAAATGCGACTTTTGCATACAAGCATAAAGCACGATGGATACACGCAACCTGTTGTCACGGTTTATGATTCTGCGAAGGATCAATATGTCGTTGTCGACGGGTTCCATCGTAGCCAGACCTTGAGGACTAACAAGGACATATATGATGCGTGCAATGGACTCCTGCCATGCGTTGTCATAGACAAGGATGTGAACGACCGGATGGCCTCTACAGTTCGGCATAATCGGGCGAGGGGAAAGCACTCAGTTGATGGTATGGCGAACATGGTTTTTGAGATGCTTGAGAACGGCTGGTCTGACGAGGAGATATGCAACGAGCTTGGTATGGAGGCAGAAGAGATCGTCCGATTGAAACATATCACTGGCTTCAGCAAGTTGTTCGAGGAGACAGAATACAAGAAGGCATGGACGACAAAAAGACAGATCAAGATACGCAAGCAATGGGAAAATGAGAACGGAAAGAAAGCACCTGCTCATTAACCATTGCACAGGGGCATGAAATACTGCCCCTTGTTTTTTATCTGTTATTTTGGAAAAATTCCAAAAATAGACTTGACTCTGTTGGGCAGGTATGCGATAGTATGAATATAAGAATTACTTAAACCTTTGAACTAAAGCGAAAAAGACAATGAATTATATCGAGACACAACGCGCCCTGATCACTGCACAAGATTCTTTGAATGAGATGGAAAAAGAGTACAAGAGATTGAAGGGTTTGAATTGGGGTAAACTTTCTGACTCCGATGAAATGAAGTCTGTCTGGAGCGATATTCTGGATACGATTGAATATATTCGAGGGTTAGGATACGAGCCACAAATGGACTACTTTGTTCTCTAATTTGAAAAGGAAAAAGACGATGAACTTATTGGGATTCAAAAATAAATTACGCTGGTACAGCTTGACGGAACTAAAAAATAAACAGCGACAAGCCAAGAGCAAAGTCGACTTGTTGCTGAAATTTTCAGAAGGTCAAGAGGCGATGGATCGTGCTTGTGACGTGTTGCGATTCACAAGTCTGGAAATCCAGAAGCGACAACGCAAGCACAACTGATTTATGTCCTCTGATATATTTTGGAAAAAATCCAAAAATAGCCTTGACTCTGGATAGCATAAGTGCGATATTACTTATATGAGATTTATTCAACCTTTTGAGACGAAAGAGAAAAAGACAATGACAAGCGAACTGCAAACTTTGGTAAAAGAATCTGATCTGTACGACTACGCTATCCGTGGAAAAGTCGATGCGTTTTCAAAGGATTTCAATCGTCGGCTAATTCACGCTGTTACAACGCAAGCACACCAAGTTCTTGATTTTCTGCGGGCTGTTTTGAAGGACGGAAGTGTTCGGGTTTTTATGGATTCTGTGATCTCGATTTATGAAGACTTGGTTCGTCAAGCTGAAATACAATTAATGTTTGTCCGCTAGGAAATTGGAAAGGGAAAAGATAATGTTAAATAGCAGAAAAGTGGCGATAGCAAAAAACAATGCGAGCATAAAGCGTCACGCCAATATATTCACAGGGTGTCTGAAGGCGGGGACTCTGAAGCAGGTTCACAAAAAGGTCAAGGCGTTGAAGATAGCAGGGAGGTCTGTAAGCTAATGAGCGACTCAACATTTTCGCAAGCAATCATCACGCTGGCCGCTGAGTATTCATGTGAGCTGAAGGTATTACGAAAGAGGGACTTCGATACAGGTGAGGTGCATGCCGGACAATGGGTGATCGAAGTTTATTTTGACGACAATGACCCAGAGGTTTGTGGTGGCGATGTCAAGATAGCTGTGGATGACCACGACGATGGCGGGTATTTTACTGTTCGTTCTGGGAAGGGCGGTGGTCTGACTGGATTTTGCGACAGTCGTGTGGAGAATATGAGGATGCTTCGTGAGGTGTTTGACGGCTGGTGTGCTGGCGAATATTTTGATGGGGGAGAATATTGGGAGAGTGTCGTATGATTGGTGCATTAAAACGAGTTCTTGAGTCGGTGACTGCAAAGGAGTACCGAAAGGTCAGAAGGAGTCATGGAAGGTTTGATCTGATAGAGACAGCGACGAGGTATGAGATCGTGGAGGTTCTGCAAGATGGGACTGCGAAGGTTCACTGTGTTGCTAAGACTCCATTAGCGATCATTGACAAATGGGAGTTTATGAAGTCACAAGGCAGGCTTGGATGAGCGAGGTGACATACTCCATAGTCAAGATGTATTTCGATGCAAGCAAGGACTTGGAAGTGGTTGTGTCTGGGTTGACATTCGGAGAGGCAGTGGAGTGGTGTAATGATCCTGCCTCGCACAAGAAAGGCGAGTGGTGGCATTCGTACAGAGAGGAGGGGAAGCATGATACAGTTGGTGAGTAAATGCTTGAGTAGAACGGCAGTTGTCGGAGTGCATACTGATGCGTCTATGGTGGTGTATCAAGGGCGGGTTTATGTGGACAATGGGGACGATATGTTTGTTGAGTCTGAGTTGAATTATGAGGATGTGGGTGACGACACTTCTGTATTTTATTTGAGGCATTGCCAAGAGATCGAAATGCTTTGGACAGACACTGTAATTGGGAGGACTGGATAGATGGACATAAGTCGACGAGCAATCATAATCACGAGGTATAACAGAATCCACATGCTGATGGATATGCTTATGTCTCTAAGGGAGCATGATCCATTCGGGGGTATGTGGGACTTGGGTATCGTCGCTGAGTTCCCGACAGCGTTTCCTTCTGAGAAGATACTGGAGTCTGTTAGTTCTGAGCTTGATGAGAAGAATCTGAAAAGCTGGGATATTAAACTCGTCACTGACGAGATCGGCCCTGCTAATATGAGGGCTACAGGTATGAGTGAGTGGGACGCTGATTTATATCTCAATCTGGATGATGACTTCATATTTACGCACGACACAGATTACACAGATAGTTGGTGGCAGGCGAAGTGCTTCGAGTCTGGTGTCGGCATCGTTTCTGGTGTCTCCAGTTTGAACGCGCATTACGCCAGTAAAATGAAAAATAATGCCAAGTACATTGGCAAGGTTATGGAGTGTACTGGGGCATTAACTCAAACGTCAGGAGGGATGATGTGTACGAGGGAGGTTGCCAGTTTTTTGCTTGAGATGGATCGGGAGAAAAAGTATTCATGTGACAACACAGCATGGTCGCTTCAACTGTACACGAAAGGCCTTGAGCATTACCAATACTGGGGAAGTCATGTTATTCATAAGATCGGGGCTGGAGGGGGTCTGAACCATTTCTTGAGACAAGAGAGGGAGCTTCCATTCCCAGAGTGGATTGAATGGAGAGAGAAGAAGGATGCCAAGCGGAAGGATCGAGCGAAGACATACGAATGGCCGAAACCAAGCGATGTCACAGAGCTTGCTCATGAGCTTCATAAAACCAACAGAAAAAAGTTGATGTGAGGGTTTGTTGTGGGGAGGAGAATGAGGAGGGCTGCGAGGTTGGCGAAGGAGGCAGCAAAACATGCTGCTAATGGATTCCCTAAATGCACACAGTCGCAAGTCAGTGAGAGGTTTGCAATATGTCTTTTGTGCGAGCATTACACGGGAGATGAAGGAGGTGGCGAGTGTCTTCTGTGCGAGTGCAACTGCAACGGTGATGTCAAGTTCCTGAACAAGTTGGCATGGCGGGATCAAGTATGTCCATTGCTCAAGTGGGAGGAGATTGAATGAGTGGGATACAGTTCAGTCGGGAGTGGTGTATGCCATCTGCTAGGACATTCAATATGCCCCCTATTAGGGATCTGATCGTAAGGAATCTGAACGAGTACAGGAATGGGGTTGTGATCGACCCATTTGCTAATGAGAGCAAGATGGCGACAATCACGAATGACCTCAATCCTGAGTACGGAACCGACTACAATCTGGACGCAGTCGAGTTTCTGTCTACGTTTGATGACTACTCTGTCGATGTGGTTCTTTATGATCCTCCATACTCGCCAAGACAAGTCAGCGAATGTTACAAAAAGCTGGGGCGAACTGTTAACATGGAGACAACGCAGTCTTCATTTTGGACGAAGGCAAAGAAGGAGATTGGAAGGATCATAAAGCCCGATGGCATGGCGATCAGCTTCGGATGGAACAGTGGTGGTATCGGGAAGTCTGAAGGATTCAAGATCATAGAGCTTATGTTAGTCTCTCATGGTGGCGCGCATAATGATACGATTGTGACCGTAGAGCGAAAGAGTTCTGAGCGTCAAGAAACATTTTGGGGACAATGGCATGACCAAGATAATTGAGCATAGGAATGACTTTGCTGACCTAATAAATGAGATGGGCTTGGTGGGTGTCGGGGTCGAGCTGGGAGTCAGACACGGGGACTTTACAGAAGTTCTTGCTGAGTCAAAGCTGTGCATATTGGTGGGTGTAGATCATTGGGCAGATAACTGGACAACCATCGACTACCGTCACGCATTCCAGCGTCTTGTTCTTATGGACAGTGTCCGGCTTGCAAGGATGACATTCGATGAAGCCTCGTGGATGTTTAATGACGGATCGCTTGACTTCATCTACGTCGATGGTGACGCATCGAGGAAGCCGAGTTCACAGCTACATACGTTGCATACTTGGTGGCCTAAGCTGAGGGTTGGAGGACTGTTCGCAGGACATGACTATTCTGAAAAATGGCCGAATGTAATCACTGCGGTCGATATGTTTTCTGTGAATTATGGTGTCGACATAAGCGTGACCGGAGAGACATACAAGCCGCCAGTACGCAGGCGTAGGCATAGGAAGACATCAGATGACTGGGGACGTTACCCGTCATGGTATGTCGTTAAGGAGCATTGAGATGATTAAGTGGTTCGTACAGTCGCCATACTTGTTTGTGGCATTCGCGCTATCTGTTGCGTTTTTCTGGTGGCAAGTCAGACTATCTTTGAGCATAAATGAGAACCTATAATTTCATAACAGGGGTTTGTTGTTTTGGCTAAGGGGATGACTTATGTGGTGCAATTTATTGAACGGATGTATCGTCGCATTTTCTGCGTTGGTGCTGTCTGCATTTGTGCATGTGGATTCAAGTGACAAGACAGGGTGGCACGAGGCAGACTGGGTTGACTACATAGCGAGGGAGGAGTTTGGCATTGGTGAGCTTGATGGGGCTGTGGAGGTTTCATTATTCAATGGCAAGCGAGCCGATGTTATTTGGGAGACTTATGCGATAGAGGTCGACTGGGCGAGCAAGGCACCGGAAGGGATCGGGCAATGCTTGTATTATGCGGCAGTAACTCACAAGGATCCTGCGCTAATCTTGCTGGTCAAGGATCGAGCTAAGGATGTGAAGTATGTGGAGCAAGCGTTGGTCGTTTGTCGCAGTAATGTTCCGAGGATAAGGCTGTGGGCATACGACATAACAACAGAAAAGTTTCTCAGGGTGTCGGATGAGCCAAGATGAATATGCCCGAAGATATGCGGGTGAAAATAGCAGGGCGATATTGGCGGTTGCAGTTTGTCGAGCGACTGCCGAAGATGCTTGGGGTGACAGATAACCCCAAGCGAAAGAACAAGGGCATACGCATACGGAGAAGTCTGAAGGGCGAGCTTCTTTTGGACACGATCATCCACGAGCTTCTGCACGCCGCCCAGTGGGACTTTGGTGAAGAGTGGATTGACCACACCGCCACACAGATTGCAAGCGTACTGACGGCGGCTGGGTGGCACTGGAGCGATGATTCAGTGGAGTGTGAGCGTAAGGTGCTTGCAGGTCTGATAACAAACTGCCTCAAGCTGACAAGTCCCCATAAGGAAAGGGACGTGTGGGCTGTATCTACTGGCGATGAGGTCAGTGTTGTTCTCGAAAAGCTAGGCCTGAGAAAGTAAAAAATATTTTTGGAAAAATTCCAAAATGTTCTTGACTTTGGGCAGGTAAGATGCGATATTACTTGTGTAAGAATTAATTAACACTTCGAGACGAAAGCGAAAAAGACGATGACAATCTTCACCGAAAAAGAAATTATGACTGTTCCCGCCGAAGAGCGACAAGCAATGCTAAATGTGAACGAGAAATTTTTCGATGCTTCGATTGAAGAGTTAAAGAAAGAAATTGCTGAACTCAATAATCGAGCCACTAAGACCCTTCAAGAAGTCCGAAGGGAAAACGCACGAATTGCACGATGGGAAGCAATGACCGACGAAGAAAAGGCAACGGAGCGACGAATCGAAAAAGCTAGATATGAAGCCTTCCAAGTTCGCTTGAGTAACGCACTTTCTGGATTGTTTGAATAATTTTATAACCACTTAGAACCGGCAAGGCCGGAAGGAAAAAGACGATGGATTACGAAACAGAACAAATACTCTACAAGACCCGTGCTTTGGATTATGACCGAATGGCTAACAAGCACTTCACGATCTACAGCAAAATTCGGAACCGCTATGAGCGTCTTGTTTCACCTGTGCATGTTTGCAAGATGAAGTTTTGGGAGGATGAGAGTGAATGGAAAAGGGTAGAAGGAATTACTCGCAAGATGGCCGATGCGGCACATCACCACCTCGTAGAACACGATAGCCTGCGGGACACTGCACGAGCTTTATGGAGCAAGGTGGAGGGCTAAGTATGAGATACCACAGAATAAAAATAAATGCCGATGGCAAGGTCAAGGTTATGTGGCTGCGGAATCTGAGGTATGTGGGGGACAAGTTCTTCAAGGCGCAGCAAGTCAAGCAAGATGGGGGGCAATGGTATGGTCGGAATGGTGGGGATACCCGAAGGTTCCATTTGATTGATCGGGATGTGGTTTTGTCCATCGAGAAAGCTGAGATGGATACGACCTTTTGCGAGTTAAGGGTTGCTGGTTAAGGTGGCGAGATGAATATATTTTATGTGGATAAATGTCCGATAACTGCTGCGCAAATTCAATGCGATAAGCATGTTGTCAAGATGACTTTGGAGTCTGCTCAAATGCTGTCTACTGTCCATCATCTTGCGGGTTCTTCTGAGGATGTCTTGTCAAACATTTACAAGCCGACACATGCTAAGCATCCTTCGACTTTATGGGCTTATGAGTCTGCTGCGAATTATGATTGGCTGTGTCTTCACGGTATGGCTTTGGCTCACGAGTGGTCGTACCGATTCCATAGGTCTGATAACTCACATCACGCAAGCAAGCGGGTGATATGGTATTGCATGTTCAATCGTCCTAATCTGCGTGGCGACACATTAACTCCAATGCCCCAATGTATGCCAGACGAATACAAGGCCGAATGTTCCGTCGAGGCATATAGGCATTTCTACAATGTGGACAAGAGATATAACATGACCTGCGAATGGACGAGAAGGCAAGAGCCTGATTGGTGGAGGGGATATGAGCCGTTTCTACATAGTTAAAACTGACGAGAGTGGCAGCGAGTCCGTCTGGTCGATTCTAAGCGATGGAGAGGCGGGTTGGACAATCGACCCAACCAAGATGGTCAGCGTCCGGCAGGAGGTCGCACAGGAGCTTGTGAAGCGACTCCCGATGGTATCGGTGCCGAAGGTTCGAGTTAGGTCTGTGAGGGCTTGTGGGATGGGGTTGGACATTGTGAGTGTCGTCAATAAAACTGGCGAGGTAATGACACGAATCTTGGAGTGAGCATTTGGGAAAAATGCAACTAATGTATTGTCATATTATTTCTGTTGGTTATATGTTAATGGTGTGCTGTATAATCAGTTCAAATGTTTATTTCCCATAACTGCCGGTGATTGGGCTGGAGGGACGCAGTTGTGGAAGGCGTGGCGTGTTATGGAGACAAGTTATGGCAGGGATACCATGGAGCAAGGATGAGCTTAGGCTGTTAAAGGAGTTGTCTGAGCGAGGTCTGACGATACGGGAGATGGAGTCGAATATGGGTCGTTCATACTCCTCGATACGGAACAAGCTGAAAGAGCATGGGATGACCCATAGCAATGGCCGGAAGAAGAAGTGGCCGCAGGGTTCAGCCTCTTCCGAATCGAAAGCCAAGAGCATTGAAGATGAATCCAATGAGATGAAGATTGCTGCACTTGAGGCAGAGCTTCAAGAGATCAAAACCAAGTCGCATACTGGGACTAGGAGTAAGCTGGAGGATGAGGAAGAGTCAGAAAGCGTCGAAGACATTTGGTCAAGATGCGAGGACGATGCGGATCGGAGGATCGCTTCAGCACACAAGCGGAGCATATTCTCTCAGGAGTTCAAGAAGAATGAGCCAATAGCCATATCGTTCATAAGCGATCAACACATAGCTCCTGGCACTGCGTGCGATTTCCGCAAGATGAGGGAGGATGCCTTGCTCATTCGGAACACCCCAAACTTGTATGCGTGTTTGGCTGGCGATGGCGTGGATAACCACATCAAGATTAGGGCGGCAATGTTGGCTGCTAGGAGTACCGCAGACGAGCAATGGGAACTGTTTGATTATTACCTAAGACTGTTCGCAGAAAAGATACTCGTCGTTTGCTCAGGGAATCACGATGCGTGGACAGCACAAATGGCCGGAACCGATGTCTTGAAGAGGGTCGCTGAAGCCAATCGGGTCAGGTACTGTCCGGCTGAAGCTAGGATTGATCTGACCGTTGGTGAGCAGGAATACAAGATCGCATTTAGGCATCAATACAGATTTAACAGTACGTTCAACCAGACGCATTGCGTCAAGCAATGGTTCCGTATGGGTGAGGCGGCATTTGACATTGGCGTGATCGGACATCACCACGAGGCTGCAATCGAAGCGTTCATGGCACATGGTCAAGTCCGGTGGGCGGCAAGGCCAGGAAGTTATCAGATCACAACTCCATACACTACTCAGTATGGGTTCGGGAAGGCGAAGCCGACTTGTCCGACATTCATCATGTTTCCTGACCGAAAAGAGGTCATAGGTTTTTGGGATGTGCGACATGCGGTTATGATGCTGGAGGCATTGAGGGGCAAATAATGAGTGACCTAAATGGTAGGTATGAAGACTTCAGTCCGGTGACTTCATTCTCTGTTGATGACCATAAAGACCAAGTGAATCCAAGTCATTACGAGCAAGGTGACATGGGGTTTTATGAGGCGGTTATGGCGATGATGGGGGATCGGGTTTTGCCAGTCAAGGTGACGACTCCAATGTTTAACATTTTCCGTTATGTATTCCGACACGACCTGAAGGCTGAAAGCAATGAAGACATCCTTGTGAATCTTGAGAAGGCACAATGGTATCTTGATAAACTAAAGTCTGTTTACAGTGAGGATGATGGCGTATAATTTACACAGCGGGTATAGGGGCAAAGCAGGCCATCAGATAGACATTTGATGGTCTGTTTTTTTATTCATATTATTTTTGGAAAAATTCCAAAATGTTCTTGACTCTGGCTTTTGGATATGCGATATTACTTGTATGAGATTTATTCAACCTTTTGAAACGAAAGAGAAAAAGACGATGCCTCAATTAGAAAAAGCCTTTGAAGAAAACACTCTGAATAGTCGACTTGAATCAATCGACAAATTGCTGGGCGAGATAGTAAAAGACGAGTTGCGTCCGGTAAACAAGCTGGATTGCCAATTAACCGATTGGTTTATCTTGAGACTTACTGAGAAGCTGGAAAAAATCGGTAAAAATAATATTTCAACTACCGCCTAGTTTTAGGCAAATTTTACACGGGCGAAAGTCCGAGGAGAAAAAGACGATGACAATGACAAGGACGAATTACAAGGCAGGGAGATTGTATGAGCTTGCCTTCAAAGGGGATGCTGAGAAGTTCAACAATCTCTGGAATTCCCGTTTGGTAAATGCAATCGAGCTTGGGGGTCGGGGCAATGCCGACGGTCTCAGACTGCTGGAAGAAATGGAAGACATTCTGTTTGATGGTATGGTCTTGAAGGTGTTCTCAACTGAGAAGAGGCACACAATGCGAGAGTTGCTGGCGTTGGCGATATTTTCACAAAGATTGGATGCGGTGAGTGACGATGAGTAGTATGCAAGTATCGTTCTCTCTGGAGAAGCAGGAGCAAGGTAATTTTATGTGCTTAGTTTATGGGGATGGCGAGGTGGTTGCTCGTCGAAAGATAGATGAGCCAAAGCGTATTTCTGGGAGTCGGGTTAGCTATGGCAACATCGGGCGAGTTCGTAGTGAGCTGTGCCGTCTTGCTGCCAAGAAGGGATGGGTGATTGTATGAGCGAGGCCAATGAGGATCGGGCTAAGAAATGGCTTGAGGATAAGGGCATAAGTGGGGCATGGCAAGTGTGGACGGTAAGCCACGCTGAGGCAGAACTGAATTGCTGGTACGACAGTGTTGGGGCTAGGATTCGGAAGTATGACACATGTCGTGATATACTGAGCAGGCTAATCCAACATGGCACCTTGAGTGAGAAGCAAGAGTCATACTTGAGGAGTCTGGTGGAGGATTTATGGGGCTTGAGGGAGATGATACAGAAACGCCAAGAGGAGTGGGACAAGCAAGCAGAAATGGCCGATCCTGTTCCCGAAGGCAGAGTGGAGGTTGTCGGGTATGTCCAGTCCTTGAAGTGGAAGGATACTGACTATGGGAGGAGCCTCAAGATGTTAGTCGTTTCTGACGATGGGTATCGTGTTTATGGGAGCGTCCCGAAGAGCCTTGTGGATGAGTTAGATAAGACAGACCGGATACGATTCACGGCAACATTGGAGCCGTCAAATGATGATGAGAAGTTCGGTTTTTTCAAGAGGCCATCGAAGGCCGAAATACTGGGGGCATAATTGTGAGCATGCGTGAGGAGATTGTCAGAGTCTATGGGGATGTGGTGTTCTTAGAACCGGCATATCTCGATGAGGCGATAGTCGCTGTTACTGACGACAGTCGTGTTGTTTATGGCGAGGAAATGCTTGTCAAGGTGGTCGAGGAGAATGAGGGCGTAACATACACCGATGCAGTCTCGCACATTTCTGTTATCCTTGAGTCAGTAGAGGGCAAATGTGGGGGGATAATTCTGGAGACACAGGAGGTGTAATGTGCCGAAGCAATACAGAAGACACCAGCGAGCGTTGCTGCATATGATTGAGACGAGGCTGGAAATCCCGTTGGTCACTGGCATAGAGGTGGGATGTTTCAAGGGAGAGACATCACGGGTTCTGCTTGATGAGATCGAGGGTCTGACTCTACATATGGTAGACCCATGGAAGGAATGGCCGGAGGATCACACATTCTACAAGACCGGCATGGGAAAGAGGACACAAGCGGAGTGGGATGAAGTCTATCAGGAGGCTCTGAGTGCCGTCCAGAATCGTCCGGCAGTGGTTCACCGACACACGAGCCAAGAAGCAGAGTCGGGCTTTCAGAAGGCCACTGTGGAGCTTGTGTTCATAGACGGGGGTCATACCTATGAGGATGTGATCGAGGACATAAGGCTGTGGTTGCCGAAGGTCAAGAAGGGCGGCCTCATTTGTGGGCATGATTACGGAGGTCGTTATGAAGGAGTGCGCAGAGCTGTGCTTAAATGTTTCGGCGGCAGAGAGCTGATCGTTCACCATAGGGCGAGGATGTGGGGGTATGTGATCCGATGAAGATAATCTACTACGACCATACGGAGAAGAACATAATCGAGCGAGAATGCGATCATCAGGAAGAGTTCAATGCGGTCATGGACTGGATAGAGAATGGCGACCACCTGATCCTTATGTCCTTCAGTGGTGCAAATCTGTACAAAGATAAACCCATAACTAATTTGGAAAATTTCCAAAAATTCCCTTGACTTTGAGCAGGGAAGATGCGATAATCTGAATATAGAAATTAATTAACCTTTTGAAACGAAAGCGAAAAAGACAATGACACAAGCTACTGAAATTTTGATCCGAGAGTTGCAAGGAACTGGCGAACTTCCTGAAGGTCGTCCTTCTGAAAAGCACCAAGAAATGATTGATTATCTTTATGGACAGCTTGAGTTTGTAAAGTCTCAAATCGAGAAGTTTAATCAACTTGGCAAACAGGATTATGTCGAGGGCTTGCAAAATTCTGTCCCACGAATTCACGCACAAATCGTTTATTGGATGGGGCAATCTGCTTGGAAAAATACTGGGTACACTGGCTAATTTTTAATGCCCGCAAGGCGGGCGAAAGGGAAAAGATAATGGAAATCTCCAGACAAAAACTCGCTATTGCTGAACACTATGATTATGGGTTTGATGCCGATCAGACGGAGCGAGTCCAAAAGTATTCGGCTGTGGCGATGGCTCGAATCTTACTGCGTGAAAAGGTTGCTCACACTGAGGCTGCTGTTATGACCACAGACTTGGAGCGAGAGATGCTAAAGTCTCTGACCTATCCTGAGCTGCTGGCCTCGTGTCGGATACTGCGAGACAATGGTTACAGGACTGACTTCTTGCACCCTGAGCTTAGACGGAAGCGAGTTAGTGCTGAAGGTTCAACATGTTTCTCCCTCTGGCAATGATAAACAAAGAAAAGTATTTTGGAAAATTTCCAAAAATAGTGTTGACTCTGGGAGGCAGAAGTGCGATACTATGGATATAGAAATTAATTAACCTTCTGATACGAAAGAGAAAAAGACGATGATTGCTAAAGTTAAAGAGTTTTGTGAAAAGCACGCTAATGTCACTGAAGTGGAAGTCAAGAATGGTAAGCACTCTTGGGCTGGCTCTGAATTTATCTACGTTCACCTTGATAGGGAAAATTATGACGGCTCGGATGTCTGGAATTTGATTTTGAATGTTGATGCTGATTCAGAGAACGTTATCGCTTGGGACAATCTCGACGGAGCGTCGGAAGTCTCTGTAATGAATGAAGATGTTATGGAATGGTTGTCGGCTCGGTTGGCGTAGTTGGTTTTAGATTTTGAGAGGAAGAGGACGATGAAACTCAAAGAAAAGAAAGTCAAGACTGAGTTCGGGTATATGTACCGAGGGTACTATATCGAAAGGCAGGTCGAGCGTGGCTACAACTGGAGGGCAGGTGACTGGCTTGTCTATACGGAAAATTACTGGGAAGTTCCGATGAGCGATGTCGAGACGAAAGATTATATAAACTGCGATGTGCCAAAAACACTGAAAGGCGCTGTTGCTTGGATTGATGAATTATTGGGTTAGCGAGAATTAGGGAGAAGACAATGAAACTGGAATTTACTGAACACGAACGATTTCTTATTTGTCGAAGTTTAATGAGTGATGTGGATCACCATATTAAACACTTGAGGAAGATCGCAGCAAAAGGTCGGGAGGATCAATGGCCTCTGAGAGAAGTCGCTCTTTCTGCTAAGTATGAGCGTGATGTTGTTACGAAGTTGCTTGATCTGGCACATCGCAATGCACCTAGCAAAGAGTGGCGGGATGTCGTTGCGTCTGCAAGGGTCAAGGTCGCACAAGTATGCGAAGAGATTTTATGCGAGGTAGGTGTGTAATGTTTGTACAGAGTCCGGCAAAGTTTATGGAGTTCCTGCCACGGGAGGAGATATGCGTGGGTAGTCTGGTCGTCTGCAAGAGATGGAAGGATGACCGATTGGTACAAGGGAATGTGGTCATGGTTCACAATGGTAAATATCTGGTCGAAGAATGGAATGGTCACGCAACATCGCACGAGTTGAATGAGCTGTTCAATCTCACACCTGCACCGTGCAATAAATTGCACAAGGAGGCAAGCGATGAGGGCAGCTAAGGGGAAGCTACTGAGAGCTACGGGGTCGAATGAGTATGCACTGCGGAGGGTGTCACCGGATTATGGTGGGAGATATTATGCGGTGCTGAAGGGAGACTCTGTTGTTGGGATGTACCAGAGCAAGGAGTTTGCCTGCACTATGTTTGAGCGCAGGATCGGGGAGTTGGAATATGTCGATTATGAAAGGATTCAAGATGTTGACATTAGGCGTGAAGAATGAGAGGAAGGTTGTTCTGACCACATGTACCGGCGAGGAGATTTCTGTGTATGTGAGGTTCTTCAGGGGGAAGTGCAAGCTGTCGATTGATGCCCCTCAATCTGTGAATATAATGAGACAAGAAGTCTATGAGGAGAAAATGAAATCCGGTTCCCATTAACCGCAAGGGTTCATAACCCAAGTGGCTATGCCTAGCCTGTCTTACACGAGGCAAGGAGTACATAGCGGCGTATGGCGATAAGCTGCGAGAGTCGTGTGCAAATTCGGTCAGTTCTTAAATTTTGCTGACAGTCTTTTTCCGGCCTACCAAACAGGGCTGCACTATCCGCAGAGTTTTTGGTCTCATTGGAGACTCCGAAATGCCCCTTCCAGTTTCTAAGGCTGGTCGGGGTTTTTTCGTGCCATAATAATCCCCTGAATAATTTGGAAAATTTCCAAAAATAGTGTTGACTCTGATCTTCAGATAGGCGATATTATTAATGTAAGAAATAAATAACCTTTTGAAACGAAAGCGAAAAAGACAATGCCAAAGAGAGAACGAAAGACCTTGACCGAATTGCAATATGAAGTTGCTGGAAATTATGGTCTTGATCCTGACGCAATTAACGAAGAATTCAATCCGCAAGATTACCTGTTCTGCACTTTGTGCGAATTCGGTATGGATGAGGTTGAAGTTTGCGAATTGATTAAATACTAATTTTTAATGCCTGCAAAGCGGGCGAAAGGGAAAAGACGATGGGATACTACGGAAAAGTAAAACCTACTGAGCTATGGGATGCGATCAAGTCCGGCGAAGTGAAGGTCGGCCACAAAATTACTGTAGAGCGTTTGCCAATTTATTCTGGTAGTGCAAGGAACGCCAAGTTTACTGAATCTGTCAAACAGATTTCTGGTATCGAAATAACCACTAGGGAGAATGGGGCTGAAAGAATTGAGCTGCAATTCAAGGGTTCAAAAATCGACTTCACTCTGGGGTCGTCTTATGCCTTGGGGCAAGAGATTATGACGGGTGGCTGGAAACGAGGTCAACGTCGATATGGACTGTTAGATTTTTAGTTTTAAGTTAATCCCCTGACGGGGAGGAAGGAAAAAGAAAGATGAAAGATTTTACCAAGCAAGAAATTATTATTGAGCAGCTAGGCGGCTGGAATCGCCTGCGAGCAATGGTCGGAGCGTATGCCGGTGTCTGCAATGACGATGGTTCGTTCACCTTCAAGTTCAAGGGATCACGACGATGCAATGCCGTCAACATTTTCTTGAATGGAAAGGACTTGTATGACGTGAAGTTTATGAAGTGGAGTCCGAGCAAACTGGTATACAAACCTGTTTCAACTGACACCGACATCTATGCGAGTATGTTGCGTCCACTGTTTGAACAATCCACTGGATTATACTTGAGCCTGTAGGGTCAGAGAAAGGTTATGAGGTGAGACGATGAGCGATAGAGTAGAATGGTTGTCTGAGGTCGATGAGTGTGAAATGTGTGGCATATCACTTGAGGACGAGGGGGTGATGGTTGACGGGAAACTGAGGCAGAATAAGTACAACGGACAATGGGCTTTAATGTGCTGTCGATGTTACACGTTGTATGGCGTTGGGATCGGGCTGGGGTTAGGTCAACTGTACCACCTTGAGGATGGGAGGTGGTTCGGGAAAGCTGGTTAGGGGTTTCATAGGAAGGGAATCTGAGTGAAACTGTTGAAAAAAAACTATGCGGCCATTATCGTCTTACTGGCGATTCTGGCCGTTTCAGCGTATGATGCTTTTCAGGTTGTAGCATGGCAAGAGTACCTAAAAACGAATGAGGCAAATCCATTAGCGAGATGGCTCATTGAGTTTGATCGAGGTCGAATGGCTCTGCTCATTGGGTGTAAGACGTTCGGGACTGGGTTGGTGACGATGGCCGTCGCTTACATGATCCATAAGAATCACAAGGCTTTATGGCCTTCATTGTGGGTTATGTTGTTGGTTCAAATGTTCGTCGTTTTCAGGTGGGTTGATGGGAGGTTTTAATGAAGGTCACGATTCAAGCAGTAGAGGAGCGAAGAGACAATGTCGAAAAGATGTTACATGATCTTGGCGATTCTGTTGATGTTGAAGTTTATTATGACACCAGAAGAATCAGTCCTTTGGACAGTTTTGTCCGTATGCTTGACATCCCATTTTCGGGCTATCGGCTGCACTTGCAAGATGATGTCATAATCCCAAAGAGGTTTGTAGAATATTTCCCAGTGATTGAGTCCGATATGAGCGAGATGGACTGCAAAGTCTTGTCGGTATTTGCGCCCAACAGAAAGGACATACATGAGGCGGCAGACCGTGGGGAGAAGTACATTGTATTCAAGAATTTCCTATGGCTTCAGGCTACTGTTTTTTCTGACGATGCTGTTAAGGACATGAAGCAGTATTACTCGGAAAAGACTGCCGCTGGGGAGGAGGTTGGGGAAGGCAAGCATGACGACTGTTTCGTGCAAGAGTACATGAAGAGTTATGGCGAGAAGGCGTATGTTCACATACCGTCTTTGGTGCAACATAATGTGTTTATGGGGTCGGTAATGAGCCATTCAAATTCAAAGCATAGAATGTCAAAAATATATGACCCAAATTTCATAAGTCAGTATTTGGAGAATAACAAGGAGGGCTAAGTTATGAGTAGTGCAACACTGTCGGATATTATGAATATCAATCAGTTTCCCGATTACGACATCGTGTACTGTGACCCACCATGGGAACAAAGAATGGTGAGGTTTTTCCAGACGCAAATGAAGAAGCAGACGGGGAAGACTGCCGACAATGAGATCGGTGCGATACTGGCAAAGCTGGCCTCGTTATGTAGCACAGAAAAGCCTGTATTCATAGAGTATTCTGTCAAGAACTGCGACCGTGTCATAAACCACATGGAGGCGGCGGGTCACAAGCATTTCAAGACAGTCAATGGGTTGCAGACTAACAACAAGCCATATGTGATTATGGCGTTCAATACTTCTGTCGATATTGGCGATGGCGTGAAGGGGTTCGACGCTGTGACTAAGGCAGTGAAGTTGACTGGGGCGAAGACCGTAGTTGATCCATTCGCTGGCATAGGAAAGACTGCGGAGGCGGCGATCAAAGCTGGTGCCACATATCACGGGTACGAGCTGAACCCTGCAAGGTATGAGAGACTCAGTAAAGTTGTGGGTTCTATGGGGAGATAGGCAAGATGGATATAGAGGGCATAGAGGATAATCCCATACCTGAAGAGACACGTCCGTCAAGGGCGACACAAGCAGAGCTGGAGCAACGGGTCGAATACACTGCGATGATGCTTATTGATGGTCGCAGAAAGGCTGAGATTAAGCGGTTTTTCAAGAATCAATATGGGCTATCATCTAGGCAGATCGAAAGGTATTTACGTCTCGCGCGTAATAGGCTGGTCGAAGAGACTGAAAAAACACGCCGAGAACTGATCTCAGAGTCGTGGGGATTCTATATGCGAATCCTACATGATCCGAATGCGACGTTGAATGAGAAGATGCAAGCGAGGTCAAAAGCTGACGACCTTATGGGGCTGCAAGCACCAAGAAGAGTCATAGAGGCACAGGTTGAGGTTGATGATGTTCTGGATATGTGGGTCGACAATCTGACCGAAGAGCAAAAGCTGGCTATTGATTCCGCTGCTAGTATGGCCGAAGAGGTCGAGAAGATCGCAATGCAAGAGAGGGCATTGGCTAGGGAGGAGGAGTACAGACGCACTGCGAGGCCGTCTGACGAGCTAGACGATGGATTCGACACGGTAGAAGGGGAGACGGTAGAACACGTCACAGACGACGATCTGGAGCCTCTGGAGGCAAATGAAGATGAACACGATACTTAACGGCAAGGGATTGAGTCGAAAGGCTGTGTCTAAGGTTCGTCAGAGGTTGGCTGAGGATACATTGTATGGGTTCGTCAAGCAGGCATGGCCTATAGTTGAGCCTGCCACCCCATTCGTTGATGGTTGGCACCTTCAAGCTATCTGCGATCATCTTGAGGCCTGCACGAGAGGGGATATACGCAAGCTCATAATCAACATTCCTCCACGACACATGAAGTCTCTGGCCGTGGGGGTATTCTGGTTTTGTTGGAGTTGGATACATAATCCCTCATCGAGGTGGATGTTCTCATGCTACTCTCATGGATTGGCATCACGAGATTCAAACAAATGTAGGGCAGTTATCGAGTCCGACTGGTATCAAAGAAACTGGGGTGACAGAGTTCGCATACGGAGGGATATGAATTCTAAAGACAGGTTCGAGAATATCCGCACAGGCTTCCGTATGTCGACTGGTGTTCTGGGGGGAGCTACTGGTGAGGGTGGAGACTTCATCGTATGCGACGATCCGCACAAGGCTTCAGACGTGAATTCTGACACTGCAAGGAACCATGTCTTGAACTGGTGGGATAACACAATGAGTACACGTCTAAATGACCCGAAGACGGGGAGGCACATTGTTGTCATGCAAAGACTGCACGAGATGGATTTGACTGGGTGGCTATTGGATCAGAATCGTGGTTATGAGTTGTTGTGCATTCCGGCAGAATACGACAGCAAGCACCCATTCACGAGGACGACGAGCATAGGTTGGTCTGACCCAAGAACAGAAGATGGCGAGGCGTTATGGCCTGAGCGTTACGGGAAACCTGAGATCGCAGAGCTAAAGACAAACTTGGGTACTGCCTATAACATATCTGGTCAATTACAACAGAATCCTGCACCGTCTGCCGGTGGTATGTTTGATCGCTCCACATTTAATTACTTCAAGACTGAAGCTGTCGATATGGGGGACGGCGAGACGAGAGACGCATTTGTCTTTAATGACGCCAATGGAAATCAAAAGAGAATATGGCGTGATGAGTGTTGGGGTATGCAAACCTGCGACACTGCAATGAAGGTAAAGGACGAGTCAAATTACACAGTAATCATGACGACTTATGTGAGTCCGTCCGGTGAGATATTCATAGACGATATTGCCAGAGATAGAATACCTGTGCCGAAGCAGTATAATTTCCTGATCGCACAAAGGGAGAGGCATCCTGACGTTCTATTCCAAGCAGTCGAGGATCATGCTTCTGGGATTGGGTTGATCCAAGAGGGCAGAGCTAAGGGTACGCCATTCAAGAAATTGAGAGCTGACGGCGACAAGGTGAGGCGTTCTATGATAATCGCCACGGCATACGAGAATGGTGCAGTGTTCCATAAGTCTGCCGCCCAAGCACCATGGCTTGAGGAGTATGAGAATGAGCTTATGTTCTTCCCGAATGGTAAGCATGACGACCAAGTGGACTGCGTAAGCTATGCCGGTATGCTGGCATTAAGGAATTCGATGACGGCAATAATGAATCCTCTGATTATGAACTCGACCTCGGCAGTATCCAACGCAGACTTGGTGAGATCGGAGGAGGATCGACTGAAGACAGGCACGGAGCGTATGCAAGATTACATCAGCAGCCAACAAGCAAGGAGACGAGCAACTGACGAAGATTGGTAGGTCAGTCAAGTCATTTTGCTGTATAATTCACAGGGTGTTTTATCGAGGGGCAGAATATGTTTAGAAAAGTCAAGAGCCTATGGTCGACCTTCAAGGAAATTGATGAGGTTAGGGCAGAGGCAGATCGAAAAAGGAAAGCGGCAGATTCAAAGCACAAGGCTCAGGTTGAGCAACTGCAAGAAGAGATCAAACTGCGAGACATTCAAATAAAAAATCTGGTAGCAGAAAACCAGAGGAATTTTGAGAGGATCAAAGCAGAGACTGCCGCATTTTCCGCTGACGTTGTCAAGTCAACAATGCACAATTAGGAGCCTGAGATATGAAGTCAAATCTGGATTTTGCCATCAAAGAAGTCGAGAACATGACGCAGACTTATCGAGCCAACACAAAGCAGAGTCTGTTGCCTAAAGGCACGGGAGTCACATCAATGGATATTGGTGCTGGTGCCATCAAGGATATGTTCGGAGGTGGTGAAGCCAGAGGTGCTAAGGAGCAGTACAGGCACTTCAAGGGTTGGGCTTATGTGGCGATTAAGGCCATAGCACAAAGAGTTGCATCGCAGCCATTGTGTCTTACTGATATGGGCGTTGGTAAGGTTGGAAGTTATGGGCAATCGGACGACGTGTCAGGACTGCAAGATGTCCTTGATGACGCACGAAGGAGGAGAGCCGCTAATGCACCGAAATGGACGAAGAGCTATGGCGATATGGCAAGTGGTGAGATCATAGAACAACATCCTCTGCTTGATGCGTTGTTGCGTCCTAATGAGACAATGACGCAATGGACTTTGATGTACGTTACAGTGGCGAGCTTAGAGCTGACGGGTTGTGCATATTGGTGGTTCGATGACAGCGGAGACAGCTTGAGGATATGGCCTCTGCCGACACATTGGGTGACGCCCATTCACGACGAGGACAAAGGGCTGTATTACGCATACAAGGTCACGCCAAAAGGGAGCAATGAAGATGAGTTCATTGTTGAGGGAAAGAACATGGCTTACTTCCCATTGCCCGACCCATCGAATCCAATGGGACACGTATCGCCACTGCAAACTCAGAGCCTAGCTGTATCTACAGACGAGGCGATTCAAGAGGCACAGTTTCGGGCGTTCAAGAATGGCATATTTCCAGGAGTTATGATGACAGTCGGGAGACTGCCTGACATGCCAGGAGGTGGTGCTGGAGAGAGACCCATTTTAGAGCCTGAGCAACGCAAGGTTTTGGTCGACGCTGCGAAGCTGTTTTATCAAGGTGCTGTGAATTACAACGAGCCATTAGTCATAGATGGGATGATCGAAAAGATCGAGAAGTTCTCAGCGAATCCAAGCGAAATGGACTTTATGGATTCTGGCAATGTTGTGAAGGCCAGAATCTTTCAGGCGTTCGGTGTCAATCCCTTCATACTTGGGGAGGTTACTGCCGGATCGTATGCACAATCTGCTATGGCCGAGAAGCATTTTGTTTCGACAGTTGTGAATCCAATACTGGACTTAATGGGTCAGGTTATTACTGGTTGGATGGTTCCATTCTTCTCGACCGGAAGAAAGCTGCTAGCACATTTCGAGCCTGCGGAAGCGGACGATGCGGATCGGAGACTAGACACATGGTCGAAGGCTGTCGATGCTGGAGTGGTCACGCCGAATGAAGTCCGGTCAACTCTGTTAAACCTACCACCCTGCGAAGACCCTGTAGGCGATGAGCTATTGCTTGCACATGGAGGTGGCGGGAGAGTCGGGGGTACATCACAAGTATCGCCAGAGCCTCTACAGGGCGACGAGGAGATGACTCCCAGTGTGAGTTCGGTGCTTGACGAGTTTATGGGAACTGCTCGTTCATATTCTGGAGATGTTAAAAAAAAAGATGAGCAAAAAGATGTAGACCTCTCTGTGACTGAGGGTATGATTGCTGAGGCCAAGAAGGGGCTGGAGTGGAGAGAAGAATATGGGCGTGGTGGCACGAGGATCGGAGTTTCCAGAGCTAGGCAAATCATAAGGGACAAGAAGCTGACGGAAGAGACATGGAGGCGTGTCAAGGCATACTTCGATAGGCATCAAGTCGACCAAGAAGCTGAAGGCTGGAACTCTGGTGAAGATGGTTATCCCAGTGCTGGAAGAATAGCATGGGCATTGTGGGGTGGAGACGCTGGATACGCACGAGCCAAGAAGGTTGTAGGCCAGTTAAATCGGGAAGAGGAATGAGTTGCATAAACCCAAAGATCGCTTCTGACCCCATTGCGTTTGCGAGGGCGAAGGTTTACTTGAAGCAACATGAGCAAGTCGAGACAAAGATGCGTAAGGCATTGGTCAAGTTTTTCAATGACCAAGCTCGTTCTGTGCAAAGAAATCTGAGGGAGTTGGGAAGGCAAGGTACGTCTGTGATCGTGCCTAGTATGGCGAGCAATCTGTTTATTCCTGCCGAATGGAAACAAGAGCTGATAGATACGGTTCGGCCATATTACGCATCCGCATTGTTTCAAGGAGCAATGACCGAAAATGCAATCTTCAGGTTTCTTTCTGCGGTGAGGATCAACCCAGAATTGCAGGAGTTGATTGATGGGGCTAAGACACCAAGCGAGATCATTGAGAAGTTCACAGACCCAAGCGATGTGGGCGATGTCTTGGAAGGGGTCACGAGTATGCCCCAAAATGTACAAGATGCTATTCGGGATCAACTGAAGACTGTGTTCGAGGACAATGCACAAGTCTGGGATGGCGTGAATCAAACTACATTGTCGGGTATTCAAAATGCGATTCAAGAAGGAGTGACTGACGAGCTTAATGTCAATCAGCTTGTTAAGCTCATAGGTTCCAAGATCGGGGGAGATAATGCCCGAAGGCGAGCCAAGATGATAGCACGCACTGAGACGACTGGGGCATTCAACGCTGGGCACACAGAAGCGATAAAGGAGATGACTAATGAGGGTCTTGTCGAGGGCAAGGAATGGCTTGCAACATTCGACGACGACACAAGGTTCAGTCACATGGAAGCTCATGGTCAACAAGTCAAGACTGCCGATATGTTCGACGTTGGTGGGTGGCCTGCTGATTTTCCAGGAGATATGGGTCTGCCTATTGAGGAGAGAGCGAACTGTCGATGTACCGTCACTTCTGTGTTTGCGGACGACATAGAGCAGTTGCTTGAGGGTGAGGCATTAACTGAGGACGAGCAGCGTGAGCGTACAGAAGACCAAGATGGCGGGAACGACACAAAGCCCGTATCTCAGACAAAGAATTACATAAGCCCGACAGACAAGAACTGGACGTTTGCCAATGCCCGCAAAATGCCCGCCGAAGCCATCAACGGTTTGAGGCAAATGACGACAAATGAAGGGCGAAAGTTGATGCGGGATATAACAGCAAAGAGCCGTAAGTTTGCGAGGACAATATTCTCAGTTGTGTTGCCTCAGTTCCAAGAGTTGTCAGAAATTATTGCTGAGGCAAGGTTCAAGCTGGAGAAGCCCAGAAAGTACGCCATTTTGTTTGAGATGCCGGAGGATGAAATCCCACATGTTCTGGGGCAAGGGAGGTTAACATTCGACGGTTCTGCCTACATGTCAGTTGTTGAGCTGGAGGGTGGCATCGAGTCATTGGTTGGTAGTTTTAATTGGGGTGGATTCATTAATCCTGATTGGGGCAAGGTCGCAGTTGAAGTCACCTGTCCCGCTGGTACTACTGTAGTACATAGTGGCGACGACGATTCTCCAGAGGCATTTCTATCTTGTTTCTGTGAGATGGAAATAACCTACGTCAAGGAGAAGCTGAGTCAGAATAAATGGGTGTTCTGGCATGTCAAGGCTGAGGTAGTAAATGACGGGACTGAGTTCACCGAAGAAATGGAACAAATTAACAGGGAGATCGGATAATGATACAACTGATAAATCAGAAGGGTGAGGAGCTGTTCAAGGTTGATTATGAAACCGATGCCGAGGTGGTCGTCTTCGGTGCTTCGATGTTTATAAGCGATGGAGGTGGTGACTACATCCAAGCCGATTATGTAACCCTGCCTATAGAAAAGGTGGTAGTCGAGTAGGCATATTGGTGCAATAAATTGCACGGAAACTGGAGGACTGTCGTGACGACTGAAAAGATATATGTTATTGACTTTGATGGCCGAGCTGCCACGAGTACGGTAGATGAGAAAACTGCAACCATAAGGGGCAAGACTGAAGTGAGCATTACGGAAAAAGAAAAGCAGGATATTGAGCGAAGAGAGAGAATGGCGATGGACTTGGTGGCCTCTCTCATATCCCAAAAAAAGACGGATTCTGCCTATGGGGACACGACCATTACCTTGAGCTGGAGAGAAGGTGGGCTAAATAAGATTGACATAAGCGACCACGTTTCATATAAATGACGGGATACAGTTCAGAGCATGACAAAAACAAAAGCAGCCTGAATATCCAAGACGGATGTTCGGGCTTTTTCTATACCCATACTGCAACGAGGAACTGGCATGGAAGGTCATACTGCAAGCGAGAAGAGTGACATTTTGTTCAAAGACATAGATCTGAAAATCGGTGTGGTTGATGCACCTACTGGGGAATATCGCTGGTACGCATGGTACAAGGATGAAGTCGAGGCTTTCATTTATGGAAGCGATGTAGACGAGAAGTTCGGAGAGCTACAGACGACCCCTAATTTCTATGAGGCCAGTGTTCGTGATGACTCGGAGTTCGAGGAAGGTTCGATGGAAGTTAGGTGGTACGGATCGCCTGAAGAGCCTGAAGGATTCGACGCAGAAGCACCTAATATGAGCCGTCCATTTGCCTTGCAAATCGGGAAGCTGATTCAAGAAGACGACGACGATACAGAGGATGCCTCAGAGCCGGAAGATGTGGTTGAGGAAGAGGCAGGGGCGTATAAGTCTGAGCCGTTTGAAGGCCAAGATGAAAAGGGACTTCTGGCACGAGTTAGGAGCTGGAGACAGTCTAAGAATCCTGACGGCGAAGATTCTATGGCCGATTCAACCGAAGAAGATGGGGCAATGAAAGAAGACGAGCAGGCCATGGAGGAAAAGGCTATGTTCGCTGTTAAAGCCATTGCATTTTATCACGGCACAGAAGAGTTGGGATTGGATACAGAAGACGGCTATGGCAAGGAAGACATGGACAATGAATCTGGATACGGAAAGGAAGACATGGAAGATAACCTAGCAGGTCAAACCACCGCCAACAGCGTGATGGTCAAGGCCGTTGAGAGTCGTTCTCCCAGAACAAGGTTTGGTCATGGGATTACAACGGCAGATAAGTATGTCGCACCTATAGCAGATTGCAGTGTGAGTGGTTGCTGTGATTGGGAAGCTGCCGCCAAGAGGTTCGGCAATGGCATGGGATTAACTGGCGAAGCTGTCAAGGCAAGCGAGCGTCTTGTCTACTCAAATGACGAGATGTACGTCGAGGAGGACAAGATCGCTGAGAGTGGGTTCAAGGGCTTCATCGACGAGCGTCTTCTGTATTGGAAACAAGCAGGAGATGTGGCTGTGCCGAAGGGTACGATAATGGTCATGGAGAACATAGTTACGACCACCAAGAAGGACAGAGACAATGACGTTCTGAGAAGTGGTGGAGCTATCATCGACCCTAAGATGCCACTGCTTTGGCAACATGTCCAAGTACAACCCATAGGGAAGATGTTGAAGGTGTTGCGGCATGACGACGAAGGCATCGTTGTCTTGTCGGCAATCGTCGACATTGGGTCATTAGCACAAGACGCTGCCAAGATGGTGGAGGCCGGAATGTTGAGGATCAGCCACGGGTTCCGTCCTATGGAGTTTAGGATGATGCAATCGGAACAGGCCAAGCCGGATGTCGATGTCCCGCCTGCCGGTTTTGAGGTTCAGAAGTTTGAGATTATGGAAGAGTCATTAGTGAGTGTTCCTGCCAATACTGATGCTGTAATTACAATGCACAGTCGGGCTAAGTTTGAAGACCCGATTGTGAAGCGTTGGGCGCAGAAGATGTTTGATGATCGTCCAGTATCTGTTAAGTCTGGGTTGGATTTGACTAAGGGCGAAGAGCCATTTTCTAACAGTGAAGACAAGCCGTTCCATGCCGATGACGAGAAGCCATACAAGGAGGACGAAGACAAGGACGATGACGAAAAGGCAGAAGCCGATGAGTTGTCTGTCGGGGACTTTGTCGAATGGGATAATGCCGGAGGAATGGCACAAGGGAAGATCACGAAGATCGTCACTGAAGGCAAGCTACCAGTACCGGAAACTGACTTCGAGCTTAATGCCTCAGAAGACGACCCTGCTGCATTGATCCAAGTGTATGATGGCGACGAGCCGACAGACGTAATGGTTGGTCATAGGTTCTCTTCATTAACCAAGATTGACCCATTAGGAGAGGATGAACCTGACGGGGACACCCACCATGACATGGACAAGTCTGCGGGCGATGACGAGGAAGAAGCCCAAGACGAGGAACAGAAAACAGACGAGAACAGCGGGGGAGGTTGCGGCTGCAAGCAGTCACTATCTTCTCAGCACAGCATCGAAGAATTGTCGTCGGCACTATGTGCGAAAATGTTCGATGCAACCATACATGACCTGAGCGTTTTGGGTCAAACAAAGTTGGTTTTGAACGCATCAATTAAAGAGCTAAGAGCCAGATTGACTGCTAAATATACTGACGAGTAAACAGTTTTTTTAAGGAAGGATCATAACTATGGAAATGACTCCACAGTTACGAGCATGGCTTGTCGAAAATTTCGCAGTGCCAGTAGATGCCTCTGAAGAGGATTTCAAAGCTGCCGCTATGAAAGCTCTCGACGAAGGCGTACTTTCTGTTCAGCAACTGGCTACTCTATCCGCTAAGGAAGAGGCAGAAGCTGTTGTAGCAGAACCGCAAGTTGAAGAGAAGCAAGACAGCAATGAAGCAATCGAAGAACTGGCTAAGTCAGTTGCTCAAATTGCTGCCCGTCTTGATTCCCAAGATGTTAAAGAAGCAGCCCCACAGACTAAATCTGTTGGGCAAAAAATGATGGCTTCAGCTCCTGCTAATGATGACGTTCGAGTTATCGGTGCAGAGGAACGATATAGCAGCACAAAGAGTGCAGCAATCAATCCTGCTGGGCACGTCAAAGCTGGTCAAGTTGCTGAGATTTATGGGCGTGCATTAGATATGCCTTCTCAGTTGGACAAAGCTGTATCCGGTGCTTACTTCAAGTGGGCATTGAACAACAGCGGAGGACAAGTACCACGCGCATTGCGAATGACTGAACATGATAACCAGCTTATGGAATATGCGTTCCGTAACTGCTCATGGTCGGGTGTCATTGGTGGAGCTGGTACTGATAATGGTGCCACTAAAATCGACAACCGCAAGCTGTCTGATTTTGAGATCAAATCATTGATCGACGATTCAACCAGTGGTGGTTTGGAAGCTGCACCTGTCGTGTTCGACGACGCTGTTATCCTGACTCCTGTTCTTCACGGTGAGTTGTTCCCATTGGTGAATGTTGTACCTATCAGCCGAGGCCGACGAGTCGAAGGTTTCAGCTTAGGGAATCCATCGTTCACAAGTGGAACTGCCGAAGGAACAGCAATCAGCTTGTTCGATACGAGCAGCTATGTTTCTGCTTTCGATACCACCATCTACAACGCAGTTGGTGCTATGGAAATCGGTTTGGATTTTGAAGAAGATTCACCAGTAAACATTGGTGCATTGGTTGCACAGCGATATGGCGAAAAAGCCATGGAGTGGTTGGACAATCAAATCATTAATGGTGACGGCACGACTGAACCGCAAGGTATTCTGAACGCAAGTGGAACCACCACTGTGTCCAGCACCAATGGTTCTTCAGGGCCTGCTACTGTTGATGACTACGAAGGTTTGATGTTCGGGATTGCCAAGCAGTATCGTTCTGCCGCTGACCGAGCTAGAACTGTGTTCATCGCAAATGATACTACATACAAGCGAGCAAGAGCCATTTCCGTTGGAAGCTCTGACGCTCGTCGTGTATTCGGTATGGAAGTCAATACTCATGGCGACTACAGCCTACTGGGTCATGACTACAAGATTCAGAATGACGTTGGCAATGCTAACATCGCTTTCTGTAATCTTCGATACTACCGAATGTATCGTCGCTTGGGTCTGAACATTCGTGTTGAGACTGGTGGAAAAGAACTGGCTCAGAAGAATCTGAAGTTGGTTGTTGTCCGCATGCGATTCGGTGGTCAACTGGAGCAGGGTGGTGCTGCTGCTAAGATCACTGATGCACAAAGCTAAGACGCTGATGTTCAATAAATGAACGCAGCGTGCTAGACTGGTATGCAGTTATCGGCCAGTCGTCAGGCGCATGGCGTTTGGCGGCTGGTCGTTTTTTAATCAGAAGCATTTACGACAAAGGGGCGTAAGAAAATGGTAATGACAAGCTACATAGAAATCGAGTTGGGGAATGAGTCAAACAGCAATATTCTGTTCGGCCCTGTTGGTCAGGTCTTGCGAGGACGTTGGAGTCCAGCATCACCTAGTCTGAGAGGTATGACAAGCTCGGTAGGAATGAACCAAATGCCTGCACTTCCTGGGATGTGTATTGGCTTGGATACTGAAACAAAGACGATGATTATTCGTGACCCATTAGGCGATCCTGAGAACGCCAGTTTGGTCGAGCAAGCAAACTCAGTTTTGAGTAATGTGTTCAGCGTCACGAGCAAGCCAGCCGATAAGGTTGAGACACCATGCGATGAGGACATGTTCAAGACAGTATTGTTTTGGATGCGTCGACTCATTGATGCTGGAAATGCACGTTCTGTGGTTGGCTCTGTGCCGACTCTGGACGAGATAAGATCATCGGTCAAGGGTAAGATCAGAAAGTTCTTCTGGGACACGGGAGCGACCGCTGAGACTGCCTACGAAGAGGATACGTCTGTTGCACAAAAGGCTCCAGCTAAAAAGGCGGCATTGGCGACAGAACGAGAAGCGTAAACTGTAATCTGACTGTCGCCCCCAGTCGATTATGGGGGGCGTGTTGGCTCTGCCCGCCGTTGAGTTGGCACGCCCCATTTTTACAAAGGACAAAAGGATGAAAGCTGTTTTAGGATCGAGGGACGCAGGGCAAGTTGATGGCGGGAAAGTGGGTAAATGTTTGTGCATGACAAGCAAGCGAAAGCGAGCTAGGAAATGCAAGGCATGCAAGGGGACAGGCGTAAGGAATACGATGAGGACGAAGGGATAAGATCATGCCAGATCAAACTACTCAAAAGCCTGTTATGTTGAACAAGAATACTTTGGTTCCCATTGGTGTTCTGGTGTCATGTGTGGTTATGGCGTTGTCCGGCCAAAGCTGGCTAAATGACAAGTTCAAGCAAGCGGAAGATCACATAGATGTGAAATTTGAAGAGCAGGGGCTGAAGCTAAATGACTTAGAGAGGCGACTGTTTTCTCTGGAGGAAGCCCAGAAGGTTCGGTGGAACAGTCTCGATATGAGAAGGTGGATACTTGATCTGAGATCAGCTAATCCTGACTTATCAATACCCGACATCAAGGAGACTGAAAATGGCAATAACAACTGATGCGGAATGCCAAGCATACTTAGGTCTGTCCTCAATCCCCACATTGCTTACTACTCTCAGGCCTTACGCTGAAAGGGCAGTCAAGGATTATCTGAGATACGATCCTGAGCAACAGCAACATACGGAGATTCTGCCCAACACAAGACGGTCTTCTGATCGTGATAATCTGGTTGATGTTAGTGGTGGCAAGGTTGTGTTCTTTGGGTCAGCCACTGCCAACAATATGCTCGTCTTAAAGCATCTTCCAGTTAGAGATAGCAATGCAACGGGAGTCTCAACTGACCCGCAGGTGTTTGAGGATTACGACGCAAGATTCGGTCAGGCTTCTGGTGCATTTAGTGCCGATACTGAGTTGACGAGAGGGACTGAGTTTTTCTTGGAGTATGACCAGCTTGGGATAAGCAAGTCTGGCACATTAATTCGTGTTGGTGGAAACTGGCCGAGTTTATATGGGACGGTCAAGGTCGTCTATACTGCGGGATACTCATCCGATGAACTCGCAGGTACGGGTGGAGACGCAGACGCCTCTGACATAAAGCTGGCGACCCTCATAACCGTTTCGCATATCTACAAGCAAGCTGTACTGAACGGCTCTACAGGAGCCGCTGGGCTTGTCTCAGGTGCAATCGTGAGCGAGTCGCTAGGTGATTACTCATATACGGTGTCTGGAGGATCGGCAGAGCGTTCTGGGTATTCGAGAGGAGCTTTGCCAGCGCAAGTTATGCGTATGCTCGATAGTTACCGTTCGTACAGAGGAGCATTTACACGATGACTTTATCAGAGCTTTCAAATATTCATACTATCGAGATACAAACGAAGACTCTGACTAGGGGTTCTGCCGGTGGCATGGAGACTACTTGGGCTGCGGTAGATGGCGCCCCTACTACTGCACGGATCAGTCCGATGTCGGCAAGGGAGTCAATCGAGTATCAGAGGTCAGGGCTTGAGGTTGACACGAAAGTTTATTTCAACACAGACCCAAGTATGGATAGCAATCACAGGATCAAATATGACGGCAAATATTACCTGTTCGCAGGCGAGGTAGAATGGGGGAATCTGGGACGAGGGTGGACTGTATTGGCTAGGTATCTGGGTTCACATCCAGACAATGTTTAGGAGACAGTAAATGGCAAGTGCATGGAATGAATTTCAGAAGGCCAATGCTGGTTCGGGTATGAGCCAAAGGGCATTGGCTGATAAATACTTGGCAGGTCAAGGTGGTTCCGCAGGTACGGGTGCAACTGGTGCTGGAGTTAAGGTCGTCGATCATTCAAAGAAGGCATTTGCGGTAATCAATACTGGACTCCAGAGGCGATTGAAGCTGGCCGCTTTGATGTACGCTGACAAAGTCAAGAAGAGCATAAACGTGTCGACAAGAAGGGCAGGGCCATCAAAGCCAGGAGACTATCCACACAAGGACACTGGCAAATTGCAACAGTCTATTCAGGTTGGTGCTGTAGTTCAGAATACGGTTAGGATCGGAGCGCATGTCAACTATGCGAGAGCGTTGGAGCTGGGGACAAACAAGATGGCGGCAAGGCCATTCTTGCGTCCCATATTGAATGAGATGTATCCAACAATCGTGAGGGTGGTGACTGGCAAATGAGTGGTCTCATAGTTTTTGCAGAATCGAGTGTTTATGACCTTGTCGACAAATACGAGTGGGGAGTTCATAAGCAAGACATAATCGACTTCTGTCTTGAGTTCGTCCAAGAAGAAACTGAGATGTGGCCGATCATGATCCCTCAGATTTTAGCTTCGAGACACAGACTTATGTTTGGAGTTAAGGAGGTGCTTGATGTCGGCTCATGATGTTATGGAATCGGTGTACGGCAACTGGGCTAGTCATAGTTTGGATGCCGATGTAGCTGGAGGATTATGGTTGTCTCTGGCACCGAAAGGAACGGCATACCCGTACTGCGTTTATGACCTTATCTCGTCTGTCCCTACTGCCCGAATGAACACGGATTCTGACACGGGAACTGAAATATTTGATTTGGAGTTCCAGCTAGCATTGTATGATGATAAAATGTCAACATTAGCTGTGGCTGCAAAAGCGGTTCGTGCAGCTTATGACTATGCCCCTCTGACGTTAGGGGCTGGCGAGGGAGGTGTTCTTCAGGTGAGATGTACCAACGAGATTCCGACCAAGCTGGAAGATGATATTTGGCAGTGGGTCATAAGTTTGACCGTCACAAGATACAAACCCATTGACCCCAGCGGGAGCTAGGAATGGCAACATTATCACTTGAAGTATCGAGGCTGTACCTCATCCTTGATTATGTCTACAAGAATACGCTGACCGACTCCACAGAAGTCAAGCTGGATTCAGAGTACGAGATACTTGACGAGCTTACAACTGGGACAGAAGCGACTAAGGCAGATCGCTTTTTCATCAGTCAAAGCAGGACTTTGATTGATGCCGCTTATGAAGATATTGACCTATATGATTTCAGTGCGACGGACATAGGAAATGGGACAGGTAAAGACCCGTTAGGGCAACAGCAAACCAATGCAGAAGTCGTTATGCTTCTGGTTAAGAATCACTCTGACAGCACCGGCGATGTGGTAGTCGGAGGCAAGAGTACAGTACAGGCGTGGAACAGCCCATTCAATGGAAGCGACAGCTCGACGCTGGTCGTTAAGCCGGATGGTTTTGTTATTCTTTATGGGGCAAGCGACCCTGCTTATGCGGTCGCAAATACTACTAATCATGTTTTGAAAATAGCAGCAAGTGGTGGTGCAGTGACATACGATATTGTTGTCGTCGCACGTTCCGCATAATCAACATAAGGAGAAATAAATTATGGCTGTTTATTCAGGAAAAGATGCGACCTCCAGTGCTGGTACACATGTCACATCTTGGAGTGCCTCAGTTACATCGAACAACTCGGCGTGGGCATCAAGCGAAACCAATGGATTCAAGGATCGGGTGGCAGGAGTCAAGGAGGCTACATGCTCCATTGAAGGGAAGTTCGATTCGGCTGCGAGCTTTGTGCCTGGCACTGAGTATTCTTTGACTTTGACTGCCAGTACGGGATCAATCTCAGGTAATTTCCTGTGCGATTCATATTCACTTGAGGTAGACATAAATGACGGTGAAGTAGTCGGCTACTCTGCTGAATTCTCATCTAATGGAACCATCACGGTATCCTAGTAAATTTAACATTAAGGAGGAGCTATTATGGCTGCTATTTCTGGAAAAGACGGAGCCGTGGGTTCATACGCAGAAGTCACAGGTTGGAGTCTTAACATAACTTCAAACAACGCATCATACGCAAGCACAAGCACAAGCGGATGGAAGAAGAGAGTACAAGGTACGTCTGACGTAACTGGCTCTGTGGAGTTCAAATGGTCGGGTGCTAAACTGGTTGACGCTGGAGACATTGTCAGTGGATTAGTTTTGACTATTGACTCATCAGACAGCTACACATTGGATGCCATTATTGACACCTTGAATGTCGAGGCAGACTTGGATGATGGGGACATCATCAGTGGTTCGTTTGACTTCTCAGTTACTGGCACTACGACTTCTGCACCTACTGGATTTGCATAAGCGATAGTTTGAAAAAGAAGCCTTGCTGCCTCATAATTGGGGTGGCAGGCTTTTGTTTTTTTGTGCAATAAATTGCACGCATAAAAGGAGAATTAAAATGGATGGATTGGGGCGAGCTGGAGCATCACCAGTTGTCATTCGATTGGGTGGAAAAGATTATCTTATGCACCCATTAACATTGCGGGATTTTGGTACTGTCGAACAGCACCTGTTATCCCAAAGACCGAATATCCTGAAGGAGGTCGCAGAGGCTTCAGCGGGCTTGCCTCCAGAGCAAGCTAAGATGCTTCTGGACAGAGCTTACGAGGATATGAAAAAGGGGAATACTATCCCAGCAACGGAAGTTGCAGAGTGGGTCGATACATTCGAGGGTATGGTGTTCACGGTGTGGTTATCCCTTCAGAAAGAGCAGAAGGACATAACTCTTGATGAGGTTATGGAATTGCTGTCGAGTATGAGTGAGGAAGAAATGGAGAACCTCAAAAACCAGCGTGATGTTGCAAGTGGTCTGGACGCAGCGGGAAACTAGACTGGCCTTCTGAGTCTGATGATGACGAGGGCGGTGAGTCCAATCGCAGGCCTAACAGATTGCCGTGGCGTTTGTACTATAGGCAGGTTGTGGAGGCTTGTCATTTGAGCTTCGAGGAGATCGGTAAAATGACTCTGTATCAGGCTCGGATGATGAGCGTTGAGGTCGATGACTTGAGGGGCAAGAAGAAGATGACTCTGGCTGAGGCGCAGCGGAGGGGGATTGTCCCTGAGAAAGCACCAAGAGCCAGACGTTTGTCTCGCAGAAAACGTGGAGACAAACTGAACGACGATTAACCCACATGGTGATTGACAATGACAAAAGTAGCAGACGCATACGTCGAGATTCGGGCAGATAGCAGGAAGCTGCAATCTGGGTTGTCGAAAGCTGTCGGTACCACCAAAGGTGCAGCCACCCAAATGAAGAGCAGTCTTGCCGGAGTCGGTAGGATGTTCGGAGCAATCGGAGGGGTTGCTGCGGGAGCGTTTGCATTCAAGGCGATGATCGGCGGGGTTATGTCCTTCGAGGACAAGATGACAAAGTCGCTTGCCATCGTTAGTGGTTTAACAGAATCCACAGCCAAGAGGATGCGTGCTGCGGCTCTTGAGATCACAAGGGCGACTACATTCTCTGCCGATCAAGCTGCCGAGGCATACTTCTTTCTGGCTTCTGCCGGTCTTAATGCCGAACAACAAATGGCTTCATTGCCGGTCGTTGCAAGGTTCGCCCAAGCTGGTAACTTCGATCTCGCTCTGGCAACAGACTTGCTTACTGACGCTCAATCTGCGTTAGGGTTGAAGTCGGCAGATACAGCCAAGCACATGGAGAATTTGGCGAGGGTCTCTGACGTTTTGGCTAAGGCGAATGTGTTGGCTAATGCGACAATGCAACAGTTCTCCGAGGCATTGACAAACCGTGCTGGTGCCGCATTGAAAGTCCTGAACAAAGATGTGGAGGAAGGTGTCGCTGTACTAGCTGCCTTGGCAGATCAAGGGGTCAAGGGTGTCGGTGCTGGTCAGCAGTTATTCATGGCCTTGAGGGATTTGCAGACCGCTGCGAACAAGAACGAGGAAGCGTTCATAGCTCATGGGATAGCCGTCTATGACGATGCCGGAAATGTTCGGAATATGGCCGACATTCTAGGTGATCTGGAGGGTGCATTAGAGGGGACTACTGACAAGCAAAAGAAAGCTATGTTTGCTCAGTTAGGTTTTACTGATAAGTCGCAAGGGGTGATGCTCACATTGCTCGGAACATCAGACGCTATTCGGGAGTATGAGCGTCAGTTAAGGAGAGCGCAAGGCACCACTGCCGAGATCGCCAAGAAGCAACTGGGTTCATTAGTAGCACAGTTGAAACTGACTAAGAACGCCGCTATGGAATTAGCCATCTCGATAGGGACATCCTTCTTGTCCTCATTGGGTCAAGTGGCGAAGGGGATAAGGCTGGCGATATATGCGGTTACTGATTTCAATGAGGCAACTGGAGGCCTGCTTTCTCAAATAGCTAAGGCCGCTGGTGCTGTGGCGTTATTGCTAGCTGGCTTGCCTGCGTTAGTGTCTGGGATAAAGTTGGTGACTGTTGCAATGATGGGTTTGGTTGCTGCCAATCCCGTGTTGACTGCGTTGGTGGTTGGGTTGACTGCGGTAGGTACTGCGTGGAACAGATATGGCGAAGCTGTGATTGATGCGGTGACAAAGTCTGCGTTCTTCAAGAAGGTCGTTGTCCCTGCCTTCAAGGATGCCAAGAAGGTGATAATGGGGCTTGTCAGAAGCGCACAAAAACAATTTGATAAATGGGCGAAGTCGACATCAAAGATAGTCAAAGAACTGTTTGGCATAAAGGTCACTGCCTCACAAGTCAAGCAAGGGTTGGCGGGTTTGGTTTCAGTGTCTGGCGTGTTGGCTGTGGTGCTTGGATTGCTGGGATTGAAGGCTGCGTTGGTGGGTGTTGGACTCACTTCTGCGACCATTGGGATCGTGAGGTATTCTATTGCGACTGCTGTGGCTACTGTGAGGACAGTGGCTTTCAATGTGGCACAAAAGGCGGTCGTCGTTACATCCACCATAGCGAGGGCTGTATTGCTTGGGACTGCCGCCGCAGTGATGGTGTTTGCCAAAGGAGTGAAGCTGGCTAAGATCGCCAGCTTAGGTTTTGTTGCAGCCAAGAAATTACTGAACGCATCATTGGTGATAGGACGTGCTTTATGGGCGGCAAGCACCACTGCTATTGTTGCATTTAAGACAGTCCTTGCAGCAACACAAATGTGGGTGATGGCGACGGCCATAGCAGTTCGAGCGTTAGGTGTGGCATTAGTTCTGAAGAACGGCATTCTCATGGCGGTTAATGCCGCCTACAGAGGATTCATTGCAGTTCTTACTTCTGCCCGCGCTGCTGTCACTTTGACCGCAGTTGCGACGAAGGCATTGTCTGCGGCTAAGTTGTTATACAAGGGGGTTATTCTGAGTGCTGTTGCTGCTCAAAAGGCGTTCAATATTGCCATGCTTATCGGCAAGTCTGCCACCATTGGTTCGATGGTTGCGATTAAGGCAATGGGGGCTGCCACCCTTACATATAAGGGCGTTATGGCGGCGGCGGCAGTGGCGACTCATGGATTCACTGCGGCAGTAAATTTGGCGAAGATGGCAGTCAAAGGGTTCATGCGGGCTACTGTTGTTTTAGGTCTGGTTGCTTTGGCATTTGAAGGGATCATGTACATCGTCGATAACTTCGGCGGCAAAATCTCAGAGATGTGGAATGGAGTGACTTCGGGAGCAGTTACGACAAGCACAATTCTGACAAATCTCAAAGCATTGTGGGAGAGACTGAAAGAAGCGGCTATGAACTTGTGGGTGGCTATGCTTCCCTATCTGCAAATTGCTTGGCAAAAAATGCAAGAGTTTGCGGCGTGGCTGTCAACAGTTTTGGTTGCTGCGTGGGACGCAATAGTTCCGGCGGCTATGCAGGTCTGGCAATCATTGGTGAATACTCTGTCTCCCATTATCAGCAAGGTCATTGATGTCTTGACAGGGTTGTGGGAGTGGATAACTGCGGCCATCGAGAGGAACAAAGAAACGTGGCAGCAGTGGGGGCAATACATCAAAGACATTTTCTACAATATGGTCGACATTGCTGTGCAAGTGTGGGAAGGAGTCATTGCGGTATTCAACTGGGCAATGGACAAGTTGGGGCAAATGTTCGACTGGCTTCTGAGTTTGTTCGGAGTGTCTACAGATCAAATGGCTGATGGGTTCTTCAAGGCGTTCGATTCGATACTGAATTGGATGAGCTTGTTGACCACAGACTTGGGTTTGACGTGGGAGCTGTTCAAGAACAGGGTCGTCAAGATATTTTATGTGATCGTGGATAAAGTCACGATGATATTCAATACTCTGATCGGTGTCGCTATGGGAGTTGGGGGAGCCATTGCTGCGGTATTCAAAACGTCAGTGCATAATATTTATGTGATGTTCCAAGACATGGCTGCTAAAGTTCGGGGGACGTTCAAAGGGTTGTGGGCAGGAATCAAGGCATTGTTCTCTGGGGAAAGTTTTGGAGATGCGTTCAGCAGTGCCTACGATGCAGAAGTTGCCAAAGTCGAGGATGACTACAAGAACATCGGGGACGAGGCTGGTGCCGCATTCGCCGAGGGTATGAATAACCACATGGGGCCTGATAGCCCATTCAAAGAAGAGCTTGACCAGCTTGACGAAGAGGCAGCAAACATCAAGGGACAAATGGAAGATGCTCGTGAGGAGAAGAGGCAAGAAAGGGACAAGCCAAAAGAACCCAGAGCAGAATTGCCTAAGTTTGAGCGTGATGAGTCTGGTCTTGCTGGTAAAATCAAAAAGCCGAAGAAGCCAAAGATGAAAGATGTGCCGAAGGCTGAGGAGAAGGAAGAGGAAGCAGAAGAAAAGAAGGAAGTTGCAGAAGTCTCTGAGAAGAAGGCAGAGTTTGTTGGAATTACTGATATGTCAAAGAGGTTGCAAGCTGCCCTTCAGGAGAAGAAGGACACAGGAAAAGAGAAGGCTGAGAAGGACATCGGAGAGATGAAAGAGGTGGCTAAAGACCATAGGGATGAGGCCAAGAAGCACGGCGAGAAACTGGACAAAATCGCCAAGAAGGAAACAGTGGCTAAGTTCGGCTAAGGATTGAAAAATGGCACTATATGAAATACTGGGCGGCTCGCCTACCATAAACTTTGCGAGGAAGAAAAGCACAGCCACGATGGAGGTGTCGATGTACTACGCATCTCTCCAGACTTTGCTGTACCAACTGTTCCCTCCAGCAAGGAATGTCGGAGGTCGCTTACAAGTGCCATTAGGTACGCCATTGCCAGGATACAGCTTGTTGTTTCCAAAGTCGGCGGCTGTCACTCCATTTCCTGACGACCTCCCATTAGGGTATTCGATGCGGGGTTTGGCACGATGTAAGGTGACGATTCAATATGAGACTTTGACTGACGAAAAAGACTCAGATGCGAACAACAATCTGGTGACTCATACGCTTGATGTGTCTGGCGAATTCCTGACTATGCCGTCCACGGGATTGAAGTGGCAGGGGGAAGCGAAGGCCATACCTAATGACGACTTGCAAGCTGGAAAGATTATACCGCAGGTTGAACATTCCATAAGCTGGCCTGATGTTCTAAATGTCCCTTATGCAGCCATCAGGGATTGTGTCGGGAAAGTTAACTCTGGCACATTCTTTGGTGCCTCTTCCGAGTCATTGTTGTTTGTTGGGGCGCAGATTGAGAAGACTGTCAACTCACATGGGAAGAGGACATACAAGGTTGATTACAGGTTCTCAGAAAGATTGCTGAAGCATCAGGGTCAAGCGGTAGGCTGGAACCATTTCTTCGACCCGAAGACGGGCAACTGGAGGTATTTGGTTACATTCAAGGGCGGCGATAAAATGTATGATGATGCCAACTTCAAAACGTTGTTCACATAAGGTTTGGGAAGGGGTGACTTATGAGCGTTAGGCCGACAAGACTGCCGAGAGTTCGCACAGGCGAGACAATCACTGCGGACATGTATAACAAACTTCTCGACCAAGTTGAGAGGATGCACGTTACGGCAGGTCAAGGCACAACTAACTTCAGTGCTGGCGGGGTCAAGAATGTCGGCAATCCCTATCAGGGGAGGACGCTGTTTGTCCAAATAGCAGCTAGCCTACCGCATAGAGAAGAGGAGACGAGCGACCATTACGGCCTTCCTGCGTACATACTCTACTTCGATACAGAGAAGAACAAATGGACGTTCGATGAAGACCATAAAATTGAAGTCTTCGCTGACCCATTTCTAGACCTACCTTTCGGTGCTGGCGAGAGGATTATGGTTCATTACGACAAGCAATCTGGATATTGGTTGCCGCAGTCGATAATGCAAACAAGGGTCATAAGAACAAAGAGGAACAAAGAGTCTAAATGCGCGGAGAATGAAGACCCAGAGCGTAAGGGTTATCCTACGAGGGAAATGGCATCGAACATATTCCCATTCGAGCATTTATCTCTTGGGTACTCGACTGGTGATACACGCGCTTTGTCTGGATTCACAAAGCCTGCCCTTTTTCCGAACGCATGTCACTATCCTGAAACGGAAGTTCAATTCGAGGGTTTTGGTCAAAACTGGCCTTTAAGACCACAAGACGTTGTAATAAATCTGAATACAAATACAGAAGACAATTACATACCTGAACATACAGAAGTAATTGCTCATTGTATTTTCAATAAGCTGGGTGAACTTAGATGGTTTACTTATGTCGGATGTCGGGAGGAAGAAAGTTCAAATTCCTCATCGAGTTCTGACTTGAGTTCAAATAGCAGTTCGTCGCCAAGTAGTTCATCGAGCAGTTCTTACTCAAGCAGTTCGAGTAGCTCATTTAGTTCTTCAAGTTCATCGTCCAGTTACAGTTCAAGCACGAGTTCTTCAAGCACATCTTCCAGCCCGAGTTCAAGCTCATCAAACTCATCGAGCAGTTCGAGCAGTTCAAGTGAATCCAGTTATTCGAGTGAATCGTCTGGCTCATCACAATCGTCGTCTTCATCGTCGCAGTCGATGTCAAGTTCTTCTGACAGCAGCCAGTCTAGCGCGTCGTCAGATTCAACCAGTACAAGCAGCAGTTCTAGTAGCAGCCAAAGCGTATCCAGTTCGAGTGATAGTTCGACCAGTTCGAGCATGTCAAGTTCGACTTTGTCGTCATCGTCTACAAGCTCATCAGATAGTTCTGACAATTCATCAACTCAAAGCAGTTCATCGACGAGCAGTTCGGACAGTTCTCCATCCTCATCCACAAGCTCATCGTCGGGTGGTTCGTCGTCCAGTTCTTCGACATCGACAAGCAATTCATCAAGCTCGTCATTGTCATCCACAAGCACATCGCAAAGCACTTCGTCACACAGTTCATCAAGTGCTTCTGAGTCGAGTTCCAGCGTTACGAATTGTTTGGTATATGGGCCGCCATCCTCACTGACAAACCCTTCATTCGGATCGTGTAATTTGACCCTCAGTAAATTCGAGATTAATGGCAATGGAGAATGTTTGTTTGTAGGGGTGGATCAGTTTAACTTCTGTACTTGTGATTGCGATGACGAGTCGAGTTGGTCGACGGCATCGGAGTCAAGCTGGTCAACTCAGTCTGAGTCAAGTTGGTCAACCCAATCAGAGTCAAGTTGGTCATTCGACGATTGCTTGCCATCGTGCGACAAGTCTGATTCTTCATTGGGTCACAGTAGCGAGTCTTCATTAGGTCACAGTAGCGAGTCGAGCCTGATGTTCAGCAGCGAATCCAGTTTGATGTTCAGCAGTTCGAGTAGTGGAGGAAGTTCTGTCAGTTCCTCATCTTCTTCTGAGGACATCACTTCTGTTTCCAGTGCTTCTTCTCAGACAAGCACGTCATCAATTTATGATGGAGATGACGGAGGCGGCGGTGGATGCACGGGTAGTTGCGAATACATTTGGGATGATTCAGTGTGGTATCTTGACAGCACGACTTGCACATGTACCTGCTACCCTCCTGCCAGCCCAGGGTCATACCCAACTGAAGGACAGAGCGGTACTTGTGCATAATGGACAAAACGGTGTCGGAATGTATAATGAGCGGGAGGATTAGTTAAGGGGCAATTCTATGAGTCAATCTGGCGAGACTGACAAAGACCGCAAGGTGGCGGCTGAGTTTGAATGTGCGTTCAGAGAGGGGTTTGTTCGCAGCGTTTCATGCGGTAGTTGTGGAGGCAAGCGACAAGGTGCTGTCTATGGGTGTTCAATGCACGGGGAATGCACTGTACTTGCATTGAGAGCCAAGAGCGAAGAAGGCAAGAAGCTGCCTATCTGTATAACTTGCGATGATCGTGTGGACAATTCTGGCAATTCCAAAGTCGATTCTGGAAAGAAGCTGGTCGAGGATTCCAAGAAGCTGGTTGATTGTGTTCATTTTGGATCGGAGCAAGGGACAAGATATGAAGCCGGTTCTGGAGAGCCGATATACGAATGTCACTCACATCAAATGCCGGATGTCGTCTCAATAGGCGAGTGCATGAATTGTTCATACCGAGTCACGAGGGCAGAGGCCGCTAGGAAGGCCGCAGAGCGACGAGAAGCGAAAGAGGGCAAATCACCCACGAGAAGCAGTGGGAAGCGGCAGACGAGGGCTGAGAGGCGTCAGAATCGAAAACAGAAGCGTTGGGAAGCGTTGAGGGAAGAAGGGAGCCGACATCCGGCTGATATAGACCCTGCTAATGTTGTGTCGGATCGCACGAGGAGGCCTGCGAATGTTGCCAATCTGTTCCATGATTCACCGTTGTTTCTAATTCTCTCAGGGCCATCCCTTAATCTGTTCAATCATGACCTGTTGAAGATGCGTGGTGTTGTGACTATGGGGGTGAATAATGCCGCTGCCCACGTTAAGACAAATATGTTTATTCATGGTGATCCAAGCAAAAAGTTCCACCATAGCATTTGGGCAGATCCGTCGGTCATGAAGTTCACGCCACGGACAAATATGAAGCGAGATGTGAGGATACGGAATGAAGATGGAAGGCTTGAGATCCTGAAGAAAGTTATGTACATGCCGAATGTTTACGGGTATGAGAGGAATTCGATATTCGACCCAGAAAGATATTTGACAGAGCCGACCATAAACTTCGGAAATGGCAAGCGTGGAGTTGAGAAGAATGACTTCCCGAAGGTGTTAAGTACGATGTTCTCTGCGGTCAAGATGGCGTACCATTTGGGGTTCAATAAAGTGTTTTTGCTGGGCTGTGATTTTAGGATGAACCCATACGAGCCATACGCATTTAAGCAAGACAAATCTGGCGGCGGTGTCGGTGGTAATAATAACTCATATAAAAAAATCAATTACCTATTCAGTTTGGCATATCCGTATTTTGCTGACTTGAATTTTGAAGTCTTTAACTGTTACCAAGAGTCTGGGCTTGAGGTATTTCCTTACATGCCTTTCAGTGAGGCAATCGAGTACGCCACGAGCCACATAGAACAACAACCAAACACAGAAGGATGGTATCAAAAAAATGAATGAGCGATTTACTGAAGGCGAGCGAGAGATAGTCATGAAGCACCCATTTGACAACGAGGATTTTGCTGTCGCATGTGCGCAAGCAGACAAGTCGGGACGTTGGATGGGAGCAATGTTTTGGGTGTCGAATGGCAAGGTTTACTGCCAAGTCACTACAAGCAATTTCCCTACAGCGGATGTAGAGAAATGTATGGGACTCTTTGAAGAGAATTCTCAGGGTGCCAAGAGCTACCAAGTGACTGGTCAGGGGAGCCGACCCAAGTGGAAGCCTGAGTATTCTGACGACGAGCAAATCGAGAGCGAAGTCGAAGAGATGGAAGTCGATGACGAGATTGATGAAGAGGATCAAGATGAGTACGGATTTCCCACACAGTCAATGAGAAATTTGAGGACAAAATAGGAGGGCGATAATGTTTGGTTTTGTAACAGAAACGAAGGTATGGGGGCATACGACAAAGATAGGTCATAGCCCCAAGTCTGGACTTCATGTAATCATGGTTCACAAAGGGTCATTTTGTTCCAAGCATTACCACGAGAACAAGCATAACGGGTTCGTGGTAATTGAGGGGAATCTGACGGTACGGGTATGGGACAGTGCATTAGACGATTCGACTATGGCCGAGCATAAACTTGAGGCCGATGGGAGCAGCTTTGTTGTCCAGTGCAATAAATTGCACCAGTTTTACTCTGAGGAAGGAGCGAGGGTCGTCGAGTTCTACCTGCCCGCAGAAGGCGTTGATGTTGATCCAGAAGATATAATCAGATTATCGAGGGGTGGAGTAGATGACGGCGAAGAGTGAGTACAAGCTGGGGCTTACAGGCGCAAGGTCTGGACGCAGAAGGATTAGGAATTTCAAGACTGTGTTGCAGCGGGTTGGCGAGGTCAATGACTATCTTGAGATCGGAGTATGTGAAGGTTGGTCTGCCAAGTGGTGGCTCGATAACTCATTACGCTCTGACACTTCTCGTTATGTCGGAATAGATGCGTGGGTAGACTGGCCGAAGCAAGAGCTGAGTGGTGGTGAAGTGTATCGTTCTGCGCGTGACAGATTGAAGCCGTATGGAAGCAAGGTCGAGCTGATAACTGGGTGGAGTATGAACGAGCTGGTGAAGATGTCACCAAAGTCGTTTGATGTGATTTACATAGACGGCAATCACGATCTGCTCCCAGTAATGATCGACTCAGTATTGTCGTGGAGACTACTCAGAGTTGGCGGCGTTTTGTTGTGGGATGACTACGGTCAGAGAGCTAGGGGAAAGCAGCCTAAAAATGCCGTGCAAGGTTTTTTGCGAGGCATAAAAGGGCGGTATGAATTGCTGTTCGAGAATTGGCAAATGGCGGTTGTTAAGACCAAGCATGCGACAGAGGATTGGGGATGATAGAGTTTACGACAGTCGTCGGAGTTGACGACAAATACATTAAGGAGTTGTCTGTAGTATGGCCTAACTGGAGGCGGTATAGACCGGAGATAATGAGCAATCCATTGTTGTTCATTTGCGACGGAGATGTAGGCAACAAACAAGGCTGGGAGGAATCCCTCAGAAAGATCGTCGGAGATGTAGGATTTTCTGTTGAGACGTGGAGTCAGAAGGGGGTTAGCCAAAGGGAGAAGATGCTTAATGCTTTGTCCATAGTTCCGACATACGCTGTTGATACGGACTGGTTTCTGAAGATCGACTGTGATTCCTTTGCGGTTGATTCTGGGAAGTGGATTGATGAGAGCTGGTTTGATGCCAATCCTGCATTTGTGGCAAGCCCATGGGGGTATACGAAGCCACCTAAAATGTTGGCAGATTGCGAGAGGTGGTCGGAGTCAGTGCCAGTTCTCAGAGACCTCCCTCCCGTAGTCACGAACATAGACGAGTCTGAAAGAAGAGTGAGGCATAGACGCATAATATCGTATGTCTACTTTGGCAATACTGTTTGGCATCGTTGGGCTGTTGGATGGCTTTCCATCAGCGGACAAATGACACTTCCCTGCCCCAGTCAAGATACGTTTTTCTCATGGCTAGCTGCCAAGACTGCGTCACCATATCGGCGAGTTAGAATGAAGTCGTTTGGGTGGAGGCACAGCCACAAAGGTCTGAGGCAAATCAATGAAGACGGAACAGTCCGAGAGTCAGCCTAAAGTCAGGGTTGTCGTCACAAATTATCGACGGCCACACAATGTCGCAGGGATATTGCAAGCATTTAGAAAGCAAACATATCCCATAGAGTTGGTGGTTGTGGATAACTCAGGACTTGTTGATTCATACACCCCACTGTTCAAAGACCTTGCCGATGACGTGATTACTTTCAATGACAACGCAGGCCCTGCTTCAAGGTTCATTGGGGGAGTTTACACAGACGCAAAATACATCTTGTTTCAAGATGACGACATATCGCCAGCGAAGGGGGTCGTGGAGGGTTTTGTCAGAGTTTGCGAAGAGGAGGGCGATCATGTTGGTGTCATGGGTTGGTTGGGTAGGATAATGGAATGGGAGAAGGTGTTAACTGGGTCAGGGTTTGATTGGCGTCTGAACAACTACTCGAAATGCAATGTGAATTCCAAGCCGAAGTACAATGAACCCATCGACTTCACAGTGCGAGGTATGTTTGTGAGGTCGGACATACTTTGGGCATATCATAAATTCAAGCAGGAATTGAGAAGGGAATTTCCAGTTATATGCGAGCAATGGCTGTTGCATGACGATATAATGCTCTCAGTTGCTGTTCGATGCGAGACAGACCGGAGTGTTCTTCTCAGGAAAAAACTTGGGGGACATTTCACGCCTGCGAGCGACAAGATGCCGTCCAACAACTCGTTTTCTGGAAGGCACGATCATGCAAACGACAGAAGTCAATTTATACGAGCTTGTTATTCATTAGGATGGAGAGGCATTCATGGCAAAAGTGCGAGAACATGACGGTAAGCAATTCACGAGCAGGTGGGCATTGCGTCACTTCAGAACGTGGGGAAGACACCTGCCAAAGTGGGTTAATGTCGGCGAGCCTCTGAACTACATTGAGATCGGAGTCTGGGAAGCCAGAAGTGCGTGTTGGGTTCTTGAGCATATCCTCAAGCATGAGGATTGCAAGGCATATTTGATCGACACATTCAATGGCCCTGCTAGACCAAGCAGAATTCCCCGTTTCGGGACAGGCGAAGAGATCGAGGCGAGAGCCAGAAATAACGTCAGGCCATACGAGGATAAAGTCACGTTTCTCAAGATGACAAGCGAGGAGGCTTTGGCGACAGACACCATCCAACAACTGCGAGGGGATGTCGACCTCGTTTATGTTGATGGTGGTCACAAGGGAGATGTTCCATTCGAGGACACCAAAGCAGCGTGGCCGCTATTGAAAAATGGCGGTGTTATGATTTGGGATGATACTCACATGAAGGGCGTGATTGACTGCATCGAAAAGTTTGAGGAATACTACAAGTCTATGTATCAGATTATTTGGAAAGGCGGTCGACAGATAGCCGCCAGAAAGATAGATGGCTGATGAAATCAAGGGGCATTGTTTACTTAATTTCTGGGAATAAACATGCGGTTGTTTTAGTTGCATCCGTAGCGTCACTCAGAAAGCACTGGGACGGCGATGTGGCTATCGTAGGGACGGACGAGGCAGGTTACACGTTAGCCCAGCAAGTTGCGTCAGACGAGCGTCTGCGGGTTCGTGCGATCAAGATGGATCATGGAAATTACAGACGAAATTCTGGGTATCTGAATAAGACTCGGATCAACTCAGTTGTTCCATTTGATTCGACAGTTTTTCTTGATGCTGACACCATCGTTAGGGGAGATATAACAGAAGTTTTTCCACGAGGCGATGAGATGGTTTTGACTTCTTGGGGTGGTTGGGTGACAACTGGAAATATGATGAGCAGTCGAATACGGAAGTGGTCAAAAGTGGAGCCAGAGAGAGTCGAGCGAATGACTAGCATTTCTTGGCCTGCAATAAACACAGGCGTGTTCGGGTTCACGAAGAGAACTGTATTTATGGACGACTGGTACGATGTCACTAAGCAGAACGTGATATTCATTTGCGATGAGATTGCTGCACAAATAATGTACCCAGACTATCCAGTTAGATTGCTTACAGACAAGTACAACTGCTCCCCATTTGTCGGGCAAAACAAAGACGATTCTGTAGTGTGGCATTTCCACGGGAAGAAGCATTGTAAGCCTGCCGCCATAGATAAATGGTGGCCTACATACGAGGAATGTCTAAGTGAGAATTATGCCGACATAAACGAGTGGACTCCGGCAGGAGACAAGAGGCTCAGAAGGTATCTGGAGGTGGGGGTATGAAGTTTGAGTTTGTGACACATTGTTGGCAATACTGGAGATGTTTAACATACCAAGTTAGCTCATTTCTATTGGAGCCACCAAAAGACAGTTACGCCATTTTGTCTGTCGTGTATTGTCCTGACGACGAGGCGACCACGAAGAGGCTGGAGCAGATAGGGGCGTGGATGAGCAAGAATGGCTGTCCAGAAAACTTCGAGCTAAGACTCCATCCTTTGGAGAAAAGCATGTTGTTCAGAAGGTCAATCGGTCGCAATATGCTGGCATTAAATACTGAGGCAGATTGGGTGTGGTTTTGCGACTGCGATATGACGTTCAAGGGATCGGCAATAGATGCCTTGGCAGAAGAGCTTGATCGCATAAACTCGGAGGATCCTGATATGACTATGGTTTATCCAAAGCGGGTTCGCTGTACGTCACAGCCGGCAGGTGATGAGTTGATATATTCAATCAAGGATGAGTTTGAGCCGGTGGCATTAGACTACTCATCTTTGGGCAAAAAGACCTACCATGCGGCCATTGGTGGGGCGCAAATCGTAAGGCAAGATGTGTGTCATGAAGAGGGTTATCTGGACAAGTATCCACAGTTTCGGCGACCGGAATATGACCATTGGAAAAGGACAAAGGAAGACCCCATATTCAGGCGTAGATGTATAGGCCATAGGGGGTTGCCTGTGAGGAATGAGAAGGTTGTTACTGGGGTGGCGAGAATCCGACATACCCAGCGAGGAAGATTCGACATAGGATTAGAAATGTGAGGAAGCAATGAACGCACCTGACTACCCATCAAGTTTCACAGCTACAAGGGCTCCATCACGCCCATCCTCAGCGAAGCGTGTTTACTGGGCTGATGAAGATTCGACCTCGTCTGTTTCTGTCTCTGAGTCTTCATCATGGAGTTCGACTTCGTCATGGAGTTCGACCTCATCATGGAGTTCGACCTCATCATGGAGTTCGACTTCATCGTGGAGTTCGACCTCATCGTGGAGTACGACAAGCGAGTCCTCTTTTACTGAAGAAAACAGTTCAAGTTCCCGAAGTACGTCATCAAGTAACAGTAGCTCAGACAATGAGAACAGCTCTAGTTCATGGAGTTCTACGTCATCAAGCAACAGCAGTTCAGACAATGAGAACAGTTCGAGTTCACGGAGTTCGTCTGAGAGTTCGTCAGATAATGAGAACAGTTCGAGTTCTGATGGAGGCGGTGGAGGCGGTTGCAGTGGTGACTGTATTTATACATGGGATGGTTCAGTGTGGTACTTATCAAGTAACTCCTGCACATGCACCTGCTCTCCTCCTTCTGGCGATGGTAATTACCCAACAGAATCGAGATCGGGAACGTGTGAGTAGTGCATAATCTTGCCTTTCATAGGCAGTGATTATTCGTCATAATGTAGTCATCGAGACGAGATCGCAGGCGCATTGGGAGAACGAGATTGTCAAAGCCAGATTTTACTTCAGATTATTCACCGAGCTTTGTGTCTGATTTTGTGTCAGGGTTGAAACGTGGTCGTGCTGTCGATGGCGGCGGTGGTGCAACTACATCGACTTTCACTGTAGCAGCTAGTGGGGATAATGGAAATTTCTACACTGACCAATACTATGACGCTACGCCACCAACTTCCTACAGTAATTACACGTATGGAGGTTCCATATATTCCATAGGCGTCAGTTTCTACAGCTCGTCTAACAAATACAGATTCAGAAACACATTTTTAAGGTTTACAGACGTAACAATTCCAGCCGGATCGACTATCTCAGCGGCAAAGTTAAAAGTAGATTTTTTAAGCGGAGCAGAAAGAACCTTTCAGATCAACGGCTATGATGCGGACAACGTGAGCCAGCCAAGTTCGGCATCAGATGGTAATCACAGCAATCACACATCAGCCAATGCAAGTTGGACTGTTCCAGCATCCGCTGCGGTTCATGATTCCCCAGACATTAAAACAATTATTCAGGAGATTGTAGACCGTGCCGGCTGGGCTTCTGGAAATGCAATGATGTTTAGCATCTGGCTGAATGCGTCAGAATACAGCACATACTCAAGAAACCTATATTTCATAGATGCAACGCACGGAACAGACCCGCAATTAGAAGTTACATATTCATAAGAGGAGCCAAAAATGGCAAACAGCAGTTTTACAAAAGTGCTTGATGCGGCTACAGCAACAGCCAATTCATCAAGCGTCAACTGGATGGGTGGAGTTGGTTCTATTGCCGCCTCTGGAACATGGGACTCAGCGACAGTTAAGTTGCAAATGTCTCCAGACGATGGGACTACATGGCTCGATGTCGGGACAGCTTCGACTTTGTCCGATGACGGGTGTGCTAATTTTGAGTTCCCTCCCTGCGACCTCAGACTCGCACTCACAGTCACGGGTACGAGTAGCATCACAGCATGGATAACAAACCCATAATCGTTCAATAAATTGCACGCTATGAACCCAGAAGACATACCCTCCGAAGATGACGAACAGTGGGTCGGAAATGACGAGAAGAATGAGGTTATTACTGCCGTTATGGGCGACCTTCAAAAGTTGCATTTTGCTTCTATGAAGTCAGGGCCATACGACGGAGGATGTTCCTTGATAATGACCGTCGGTATCAAGAGGTATGGGGCAGACGGAGTCCCGTACCTCTCGCCAGTCTCAATCATTTTTAACCCAGAAGATACTGTAAATTTGGTGTCTACATGCTTCGACATTGTTGAAGAGAGCGATGCCGACTGGTACGATGATGATGGTTAGTGGTTGACCCTTACTGACCACAGGTGGCCGTAGATGCTTTGTCTCGCCTTTCACCCTACTGCCACCCCCCCAGTGCCGTCACTGCAAGTCTGATCTCTTGTGGTGGCGGCACATCTTTTTGCGCCCCCAGAACTAACAAGCAAGACGATGGAAAAGCCCCTCAATGTTTTTTGGGAATTTTACAAAAATACCCTTGACTTCGAGCATGGGATATACGATATTAATTGTATGAGAGTTAAGCAATCTTTTGAAACGAATGGGAAAAGACAATGCAACGTCACAAACTACTGAGCCTGCGATACCGAGTGAATATTTCACTGAGCGATGCACGGGATAACTTGACGGAGATCGAAGAGAATGGCGATCCTGAACACTACCGAACTAAAGAACTTATCAGAGAGTTTCAAGACTTGATCGAGTTTTATGAAATTGAACTGAAGGATATTCAGAATCAACTCGACGAGCAAGGTTTGCCTGAAAGCGTTGAGGATATTTGGGCAAGAGGCGTCTGAAAAGTTTGTAATGTTTTTTGGAAAAAATCCAAAAATAGTATTGACTCTGAAAGCGATAGATGCGATACTACTTGTGTTGAAAGTAATTAACACCTAACACCGGCGAGGCCGGAAGGAAAAAGAAAATGGAAAATCTACTGAACTTGAGCGTAAGTCTTACTGAAGCCGACGTTAATGTTTTTATGGATTTGATGACGGATCAGGTTCGTGCGGAGGAGGCCGATAAAATCGGCGAGGCTATGGAGGCTGCAATGGCTATTGGTGAATGGGCAGATTCTCACGGGATCGATATGGAGGTGGAAGTCACTTCTGATATGTCCCGCTACGAGCGGAACGGGTTGGACAAATGGAAGCTCTGGAAAGAGTGGGTTCGTCGGGATTCCTAAGCGTTTGACGACTTAGGATTTATGGAGGGGAGGACAAGGTTATGTTGTGATCTGAAAGGGTGCCGGTGAGCCGGAGCAAGAGGCGAAAACCCTGCCACGAAGAATTTACTGGAAGTGTAATTAGGAGATGTTGAAATGCCTATTTTCAAGAGACAAACTGGAAGCGAACTGGATGCGTGGAAACTGGTAGCTGGGTATCGTGCTAAGGGTCACTGGACGAGCGAACCCTGCCGTGTTCTGTCGTGTAATCAGAAGACGTGGGTTTATGAGTTTGCTGTGAGTGTGGACAAGCAGAGGGAGGGGCTGTAAATGAAAGCCAAGCTAGATGCCTACATCGAGAAGGTCGAGGGGTGGAAGGATGGGAACATTGAGTTTCCAGTGATCGTGGAAGACTGGGCGGGTCAGCGAATTATGGAGGCAAGACCGGCGACAAGATATGGGTCAGCAAAGAAGCGTTTAGCGAAGGTCAAGTCTGATATTGAAAGCGGGGCATTTGACTCATCAACAAGGGACTGGGTAGGGACTCACCCTGCCTATGGATCGTTGGCCTACAGAGAACAGGAGGAACACCAATGTCACGACTAGGGAGCTGGAGAATGTGCCCAGAAGAAGATAGCCTGACACCCTCGCCATGGTGTACGGAATGCGAAGAGCCGTGCGAGTCATCGTGGCAAGATGAGGGCATAGGACACTATGAGTTTTGGGGGTCGGTCGGAAATCATGTCGACTGGCGAGAGTTGTCTGAGTGTTGTGGTGCTGAGGTTACTGAGGTGCCATACGAAGACGAGGAGGATGAGATTGATGGAGAGTGATGGAGTTATCAGAGAGTACCTACAAATGATCTCATACGGAACAAAATTGGCTGGTGCATTGGTGGATCGAGCATACTCAAGTATGGAACATTTCGTCTTGGATAATGGGGAATACTTCGAGTCACCTGAGTACCCTCTTCCTGCCCGATTCAGAGGGGAGCCAAAGATGTGCTATTCCAACAGCTTCGACATGCTTGTTGGTTATGGCATGAGTTGTCCGAAGGCGGTTGATGCAATATACTGCGAGGGCTATGCGTACACTGAGGGGTTGATCCCTCTGCCTCACGCATGGCTGTTGTCCAAAGATGGCGAGGTCTTAGAGACAACATGGGATCATGCGGGCGATGAGTATTATGGAGTGGCATTTGACTCAGGGTTTGTGCGAGATACTCTGTTATCGAAAGGCAGTTACGGGGTCATTGATAACGTCGAAGAGCGATGGCCTTTGCTGTCCGGCATCGACGAATCAGTTTGGAAGTATGACAAAAATCAACCTACCACATTGCGTAGGCTGTGTTAGCATAAGGGGGTGAGATGGAAGTACCAAAGCAACAGGTAAATGGGGCTACATTCGATCAAATCATTTCGACATTTAGCGGGTCGATTTTGAGGGTTGAGCAAGTCAGGAATCCGGTGAAGATATGGGGGGAAATGTTCGTATGTACTTCATTAGGTTTGTCGCATAGCAATAACTGGGCTACATGCTATTCATTGAACAAGATCGAGGAGTGGTCAGGGCCTGTTCATGTGTATGGTGCGACTGACGAGGAATGGTATAAACGAGTGCAGGTCACAAAGCAACATTGGTATGGATTCAGAGTGTTCGTCGAGAATGACGACTCTGGTCAAGAGTATGTGCTGGGGAGGAAGTCGGTCTTCATTCGTGAGCCATACCCGAAGGCGAAGACCAATGGGCAGAACTACAGAGGTATGTGATATGAGCGTGGATTCAGACGCAAGATATTATGAGAACATAAACGATCTCAAACAGGTGTGCATAAACTTGGCTGTGTCATTGCAAGATTATGTAGACGGCGTTTCGGATATAGACAGAATGGCGGTGCAGAAAGACTTGGATGAGGCGTATCTCGCCTTGTCAAATGTGTATCCCAGAACATATCGGTTTGAGGTGATTCATTCCGGCAAGGCTCCATTGCATAGGATGTCGTTTCACTTGTACTGCAATGAGATAGAGTGCAAGCCTGTGAAGAGATTTCACTCATACGATACTGCTATGAGGTGGGGGAGGCCAGATATTCACGGGTCGATGGAAACCGCATTGTTCATATTGGCGAATGAGGGATATTCAGAGGACGAAGTCCTTGATGCTCATTGGGCATTTGGGAGGGATGTGATTGGAAAGGTCACAGTCTTTGACGAGGTCACAATGGACTCATTTGAGATCGAGAAGTGGATGGATAATTTCACACCCAGCGAAGAGGAGTCAGGCGAGGTATGAGCGTGGATAGTTCGGAGTTGTTGCTGAAGATTACAAGCAAGGTCAGAGAACTTTGCGACATAGTGGATAAAGCCATCACGAGTGCAGGGAAGGAGGTCGATGCGACCAAGCCTGTGCAGATCAACCTAGATCAGTTTGAGGTTGATGTTATGGGTGCTGTCCGTACAGTCAAACCAATCGGCACATTGCATGGAAGACTTAAATGCCAAGAGGTCGATGGGTATGGTTTATATATCATAAGCGAGGATGAGTTACAGGAGGAATATCGTGATTCGTATCAGTCCATTTACCAGAGAGTTTCAGAGCGAGAGCAGTCCGAGGGAGGGGGAGATGAAGACCCCGTTAAGTTCCCATAAAGATGAGCAAGTGCAAAGGCCGTCTGTCGCTGCAATATGTGTGAGCTTTGTATGTGCGTGGATCGTATTCTCAGCAATATTCGCAGGCGCAGCCTACTTGTGGTTGTTGGCATTATCCCATAATCCTGCGTGTCCATTTGCTTGGTCAATGGTAGCCATCTCGTCGGCCATTACCGGAGCAGCTTCATTCTCGCTGGCACGGAGGAAGATTAATGAGATCACATAAGGCGATGTTTGATAAGCTGGCGGCATCTTCCTTGAGGACGCTGGAGAGCTTCAGAGGGCACCTGAGAGGCGAGCGTGTCTTTTGTCTTGGAACAGGGCCATCGTTGATTACACAGCCTCTGGGGGCGTTAGAGGGCAAACCTGTGGTGTGTTGTAATTGGGGTCATCTAGCATTGGAAGGCGCAGCTACCCCATCGTGGTTTTGCAATGTGATAACTGACGACCACAGGATCAAGGAGCTTCGCCCTGTTTTGAAGGACAGAAGCGAGCCTGTCTTTTGTGTCCCCTGCAAGTTCAGTGTCGATCCTGAGTTGTACTCAGAACCATTTATTTGCATGAGTCCGAAGATGAGAAGCCGGAGGAAGATCGACTTCAGAAAGGGATGTTCCATTGATTGCACATTCGGAGTCTATCTCGGAAGGTCAGTTATGTTCACAGCAATACAGTTGGCCGCATTTTTCGGTGCCTCTGAGATCGTGTGTCTTGGTATGGATATGAACTATCAAGGAGCCAGAAAATACTTCGATAACAGAATCAGTACCGGCAACTGGAATGGCTTCAAATATGAGAAGCATGGTCGCCCTGTGCTTGAGGTTATGAGAGATACATTGGGGGAGAGAGGCATCAAATTATTGGATGCAACGCAAGGTGGTATGGTAGACTGTCTGGAGAATATTGTTCTGTTGAAAAAATGACCACGGGGATGCGAGAGTATGTAGTATGAGTTGGCGAGGTAATGACGAACATTGGGAGCAACGTGTCGACGACATAGCTGATGTCGTTTCGGCAAGGATAATGCGGGGCAAGGTTCGTTCCAGCAAAGGCATAAAGTACCTCGACATAGCCTCCATTCTCCCAGTCACATTAGCGACAAGACTGTCACGGAATGACCAACCTCCATTGGCATATTTCAAGTGGAGGGCGACTAAGGGCTGCGACCCATCGAGTACGCCAACTGCACACGTTTGTAGCATAACGCAGTATTATCATTTTATGTCAGACGACTGGAAGCAGGTCGTGGATGTGTTGGGGTCGGATCAAGTTATCGGTGCATTAAAAGCCCAGCTTTCAGTGAAGAAGAAACTGGCACTCACAAACTGCAATTTCATTCGTGAGCATTCCGGTCACAAGCAGCATCCGGCAGACGATTATGACAAGTCATTCTTGAGGCTTGAGTTGTATCTGCCGCCATTAGAGAGAGGGGTTCCAGCGAGGGTCAAAGATGAGACGAAGCTGGCAACAAAAGTGCTGCGATACATAGATGGCGAAGTCCGTTCCATACGCCCCCAGAAATACAACAGTAATCTGGCATGGGCAATCGTCACTAAGATGGACACAATGCTGGCTCGATCCGAGAGCCATTCTTTGAGGCAGACTATGGTCGCCTACTACAGCGTCCCTAAAAAATAATTCTGTCTTTTTGGAAAAAATCCAAAAATAGTATTGACTCTGTTGTCTGGATATGCGATATTAATCGTGTAAGAAATAACTAACACCTAGCACCGGCGAAGCCGGAAGGAAAAAGACGATGCCAAATACAACCGGATACGAAAACTACGATACCCCTGTCTTGGAATACACAAAGTGGCAAATTGAACAAGCTCTGCGAGAAAGTGATAACTCGGATTTGTGGCGTGAGTGGGCAAAAGTTAATGACGAGCTGAAGAGCCGAGAAGAGCCAAAAAATATGTTCCTTGCGGATTACAAAAGCTAGGAGGGGGATATGAGAGAGTCGAAGCGTTTGAATAAATCACGGTTCCATTCGACAAGTGCGAGCTGGAACAAAGCTATGAAGCGTAAGCGTGGGAAGATTAGAAGGCGACAGGATTCTGAAGCCGTAAGCCGACAGGCGGGAGGGTAGACAAATGAGAAAATAGAACATAGAAACGACGAGTTGATGCAAGGGTTTACTGCACTCTAAAGCGGAATGACGGGAATGAAGACAGATTGCAAGCAATGTCTTCTGATCGAGTCCTCCAAGATTGCAATCGAATGCCGGTGAATAAGAAATGGTCACGGTTCCAACAGCCTCTTGACAATGCTGCACTACCTCGATGTAGTGGGGTGCAGTAAGCCCTTGCTGATTTTAATAATTCTAATACTGGGAGGAAGCACAGATATGGCTTTATCATTTAACAATGTGACAATTATGGGTAATCTCGTGAAGGATAATGAACTCAGAACTGTCGGTAGTAATAACACGTCTGTCTTGGACAACACCATAGCAATTAATGAGAGGCGAAAGGTGGGTATGGAATGGGTTGATGAGGCTCATTTTATTGACGTTACATTTTGGGGTAGAAATGCAGAGATCGTTCAGCAATATTTGCGTCAAGGGTCGCCTGTTCTGGTTCGGGGTAAGCTCACTCAGGACAAGTGGGATGACAAGGAAACTGGTCAGAAACGAAGCAAGGTTAAAGTCACAGTCCAAGAGATGAGAATGGTCGGTGGTAAGCAAGATGAGGGCAGTTCCTATCCGGCTCAACCTGCGGCTCCCGCTGCCTCTAATGAGCCACCGTCATTTGGTGGTCAGCAAGGCGACAATGACATCCCGTTTTAATGTGTAGTTTGTGGGGCTATGTATGGGCAGGTGCAATAAATTGTACTGCCCTACAGACGCCCTGAATTTTAATCTGAAAGGAGAGTAGAGTTATGAGAGTTCCGGTTTTATGGAGCAGGAAAACCCACGAGACAGTTCGGGGTACTATGTTGTGCATTATCGCCTTTGCAATCGGCATGATGGTATGCTTTGCGGGTTGCGATTCTGGTAGCTATGAACGGCAGAGGGAGAACACTTCTGAGTCGTACAGGCAAGACATTGTAGACCACATGGTCGGGCAAGGTGCTGACCGCACAGAAGCTGACGTGTTCACGCAAGAACTGTTCAAAGCACAGAAAGAATGGGAGGCAGAGAACGGACTATGAGCAAGACAATGAAGGTCGTTTATTCAGTGGCCGCTGTGGCCGTTCTGACGCTTTGTGGATGTGCGATAGGTACTGAGACGAAGGGGAGGTTCATAGACCGAGACATCGAGGCTGGGGGCGGTCTGTACTTTGATGCGGCTCGGTTCTAGAAAGTTAGTTGGTCGGGCAGGCATGGGGGTATTTTGTTCTTCTGTGCCTGCCTTTTTTCACAGGAAGGTGATAATGGATTATCAGTCACAAATAAGACAATACAACAGTGCGATCCAACGAGGCGCAGGGGGGAGAAATAATGGAGGCCTGCGGAAGATAAGTATGGCCTATGTTCAAGGCAGTAAGGGGGCTAGGAGGAAGCTCAGAAAAGAGGAGAAGCTCCTGAAGGCCAAGCATCTAGATGAGTTCCGGCGAAGAGCAGAGCTATCGCTGCCTCTGTTTGAAGAGGACACCCCTGAACAATCTTAGGAATTCATTAAAGTTAGATGCCGATTCGGTCGATATATGCAATATGGGATTTGGAAAATTTCCAAAAACCCTATTGACAATGCAAGCTCGTTATGCTAAAATACGGGTACTGAAGTTGATCTTTGACAATTTGGATGCGGTGGTTTCTGCTCGCTCTGTCCTTACAAATTTTGAAAGGAAGAGACGATGATAAATTCAACAGAAAAATTGACATGTGCGATTTGCGGCGAGCGATATGGGGACTGGGATAATCCTGACTCTCCAGACGAGGCGTTCTCCACTGTGAAGGATATGCGTGATCTCAAGATTGAGGTCGACGACAAGCCATACGACTGGGAACAAAATTGCTGTGAAAAGTGCGAAGAGATTTATGAGAAAATCAATCGGACATTTGGACTGGAAAGGGTCGAGCGAAGTTATGAGTCTGCGAACATCGCCTTCGGAAAGAAGGACGACGATGGCAAGTGGCTGTACCAATATCGTATGTGGGTTCTGGGCAAGAATGAGTTCATTGAGCTTGGCCGATTCGGATCGTATGGGACAGGTCTTGTGACTCAAAGAATTGATGGGAGATCAGGTTCTGAAAGCGTGTACGAAATGGACGTGAACAATCCAAGCGAATGGGGTTTTATATCCCGTATGATCGAGGATGGAGTTCATGGCGTGCTTGAAGACGGAGCTGAGATGATCTCACTTAATGAACGTCAACTGGCGAGCAAGTAATTTTAATCTGGGACAGAGTGAGCAAAAGCCACCGCATGAGAGGCGAAAAAATTTTACAATGTATTTTGGAAAAATTCCAAAAACCCTCTTGAGTTTTGACAGGTAATATGCGATACTATGAATATAGAAATTAATTAATCCTTTTTGATAAGCGAAAAAGACAATGAAATTTGCACTACGAAGATTGGCACGGGCACTGGACTGGCACTTTACTGGATTGGTTGTTTTGCCGATTCGTCGAGTATGGAATGTTCTTCGTCCGTGGGCGATAGTTGCTGGCGGTTGGGGAGTTGCACTCGGAGCTTTTTCTGCAATGGCCTACGGGTTGCGTTGGCTTAATTCGCTGGCAATGTAGTTCTCGAAAATCGAGGAGAAATGAAATGAAGATAGCAGAGAGATTGGAGCGTCTTGCTGAGAAGCATGGATGCGAAGTTGATGATGACGGATTCGCTTGGACGCTATGGTTGCCTGAAGGCGTTGAGTGGAATGAGTCTGGCGCACCTTGCTTGGTGGAGCAATATGCGACCCTGTGGCAAAGTTGGAAACCTGATGCGATCAGGGAATTGGAGGATCGGGCATCTTGTGGAGTTGATGGAAAATGAGCGAATGGAGACCTAGATGGGTGCTTCACCGAATTGACGGCGATGTGATTTTGGTGACACCCACAGAGAAAAATGAGAAGGGCAGATTTGAGTATCAAATATGGAGGCTTAATCTGGACTGCCCGCCAAGACTGCGACCGGAGTTCGGTATGACCTATGTGTACAGAAGCGGCAAAAGCAGTCACGAAAATGTTAGTGAAATCTACAGGATGTGGAAGAAGAGAAAGTATGGATTTTGGACAGTTGATTATCGGGAGATATGAAGATGAGCGATGATAGAGAAGCACATGAAATGATGTATGACATAGCAATGCTATTAGATGGCATGTTCGAGGATACCTATGTCGATACCAGTTTGAGATTGCGACCTGTACCGAAGGTCAAAAATGAAAAGGAGAATGACGATGAGTGAAGAGTTTATTATGTTTGTTTTGGTTCCGCTTTTGCTGATACCTGTGGGGTATGCGGTGGATCAAATACTGGAAAGGATGGGACGATAATGAGTCTGAAAAGCGAAGCGATGAAGGAGAGGTCAGAGACGTTTGTGCGTGAGATGATGAAGATCAGAGAGACGGCTTCTGAGTTAGGTAGTCAATCAAGGTCACTGAGTTCACAGATTCAATGGGACATGCTTCGGGAAGAGTATTCAACACAGGATATTATGACCGCAAGAGCGTCTGCTAGGTTTGCTCTGAAGAATGTGAAGAAGGAGATCGAGGAACTGCTTTATGATCTCACAAATGAGAGTTCAGCAGGATGCTGTTTCTCACGAGACTGCAATCGGGAATTGATCCTTGCAGGTATCGAAAATGGGAAGGCGTTTCCCTGCTAGTATGTTGGCCGTCAACGCATGAAGGAGTATGCAATGGCAGAAGTTTATTATGAGTGGGATTTACAGGAAGTGTGTATGAAGTCAGAAAGGCGTGTCGCTATTTTGTCTGTACCGTCTGGGAGGCTCTGTGAGGTCGTCTGTCACGTCGAACGCATACGACCCGACAAAGGACACAAGTACAGAATCGAGTTGCGCAAGGACGTGTACAGCGAGCGATGTCTTGAGCAGTTGTGCAGAAGGTACTATGCCGAGGTGGATGACGGATTGCTGAGTGGGCATTTGGTCACAGAGTATGGCCGCAAAAGAAGGCGGGTTCCTGAAAGGTTCCATTCGGAGCTGACTAAGTACAGGGAGCGACTGAAAAAAGTTTCCAATGTTTTTTGGAAAAATTGAAAAAATAGCATTGACTCTGGGGATCAAAGATGCGATACTATGAATATAAGAATTAATTAACACTTTGAAATGAAAGAGAAAAAGACAATGTTCGCTATGAAATATCGTGATGATGTACACGTTTTGGTCGAAAGAGTAAATAACGGGGATGAAGCTGCTTTTGATTATATCCCTACGGCGATTGAAACTGTTCAGGATTGGCTTATTCCTCAAGACGAAAAACAAGTTTTGATTGACAAACTGGAAGATGCTGAAAATTCTTTCGAGGGCTAAGTGCCGAAAGGTTCGGAAAGGGATTGAAAATGGAAAACAGAAAAGCAGAAATCGAAGTTATCAATGTTATGGATGTTCTCAATAAGTTCGACATCACGGTTATGAACGTGGACGAAGTGAGTTATGAGAGGCAGACCGAATTGGTGATGGGTTGGTGCGAAGAACACAACGCTCTGTATTACAGTTGGGAAGGTGCCAAACACATGGCTGGCGTTCACCACTGGCGAGCAATACAGGATGCCGAGAATCGAGGGCATGATATTGTTGTTATGGATTACTTGAGCTGATGAAGGGATAATTAAATGGTGAAGGGGACAGAGTTCGGTGACTTGCTGAGGCAGAAGATAAGGGATACTAGGGTGAGCCAGTACCGCCTTAGCAAGGCCACCGGAGTCTCGCAGGGGGCGATTAGCGTATGGCTCAGAAGAGGCGGTGATTTGAGCCTGAGATCATTTACGAAGCTGGCAATATATATGGGTATGGAATTGAGAGATGAGGTGGTGGAATGAGAGATGGAAATCCAGATCGACGGACTTTTCATTTGCGTAATTTATGCAAGGATACATCGGAGGATCACGCCGGAGTCACGTTTGATGTTTATGGCAGTGAGGTGATTTGGTACAGGGTCTATGAGAACCGGAATGGGGAGGAGCGTTCTGAGCCGATTGAGCTGGGGCGAGATGTCTACAGAGGTTTGATACAGTCGGGAAGATATGAGCAAGTTGAGATGATTGGAGGAGCCGATGGAACGGTTACACGGGGTCATTAGTGCGGACAAGGTTCTGGGGTTCAGTGAAGTGCTTGAGTACCCTGCTATTTCGATGATGCACAAGGCATTAAACAATCGACACAGATACGCAGTTTACTTCGTTGCTGATATGCTTCCTGAAGATGTCGAACGGATCAATTTCCTGTTGTCGAATAATTGGCATTTCAAGGCTATTTGTGCGATCAAGGCGAGAGCAGTCGAGGTGTCTGTTGCCGATAGGCATAATGAGTTTTGGGAACGCATCCCCAACCCTGATTTGCCTGACTATCTGCCGCCTCAATCGGAGGTTTACGAATGGTAGACTGGCTGTACAGTAATATCATAAAACAAGTCATTACTTCCGAAGACCGTCAGGGGGTCGATGACTTTTTGGATGGGTTGAGGATCGTCTTGGATTGT